>Ga0209611_10004875_pt1 | contig 22782 bp, 11 predicted proteins | sample S1TSphgellanicum_3_FD_187693 | JGI IMG/M metagenome (GOLD analysis project Ga0209611, IMG submission 187693) | Host-associated microbial communities from peat moss isolated from Minnesota, USA - S1T2_Fc - Sphagnum magellanicum MG (SPAdes) (version 2) | ecosystem: Host-associated > Plants > Peat... | reverse complement strand
ATGGTCATGATCCCTCTCTACAAGGGGGCCTAAGGTAGTAATGTCAAAAACCACATTTGTAAGAATTAATTGTATTACTTTAAAATTGGAAAAAAACCAAGTTATGTTTTCAATACATACTTATCAACTTTAATTTCAACATATTGTCCTCTACTACACATAAATAAAAAAAATCAAGCAATAGGCTAGGCTAAAAAAATTGAGCCTAACAATGGATTTTTGGCGCATAGTTGGCTTTTGGCCATCTACTTTAGACTTTGTCAAACTTCCAATAACTAACCACAAAATGGGTTTTTAGAACCATAGTTATTGGGCAAAACTGATTCTCTGATTTTTTTATGAATTGCCTCTCAAAGGTCCATATGTGCCCAATTCTTTATCAGCCATTTTATTATTGGCAAAATCTCACCAAAATGTGAAATTATAGTTTTCAAATCTGAAAATGAAGTGATTTAAAAGGGTTTGCAATTGCTGAAATTGAGAAAAATAATAAGTAAAATTACCATATTATGTTATGTGGCTTTCAGTGTGTAGGCCAAATATTAAAGATTTTGTACTCCATATCTGGTCATATCCGTGTCAGACTTGGCCAAGTCTTCCTTGGGATGATTGGCTAAGTCTTGCTTGGGGTGATTACCACTTTGACACCTTCCTATGGATGATGACCATCTCAAGTGTGAACAAAAATTCCTTTAAAAAAACATGGATCCTTACCCTTTGGTTCTTTTAAAAGAGAGAAAGAAAAGCCCATCATTAGCAACAACATTCATGAAAGAGAATAGTTGGTTCTGGAGGGTTGTTACCAACATTTTGACAGTATCATGTCATTACATTGCCAAAATATTTTGATGGATTGAGTGTTGTAGTGTCTCACATATTAAAGCTCAACATGACCACTAGGTACTTCTTTTTATGTCTTCCAAATAGCATATGTATAAACACTTTAAGGTAAACTGGCTCATCATCGAACACTAGCCTATCATTGAACATTTTGGCAAACCTTTCTCAATTCTTCAACATTTTGAGCAATTTAAAATGTTATAGGAGTGCCTTCTCAAGCTTTACAAATCTTGAAATGCAAACCCAAAGGAACAGCCAAATAATAATAATAAAGAAAATATGTTTTTGGAATTGCAAAATGCATTTTTTTTCATTTTTTTCATTTTGACCCCTGCTATTTCATCAGTACAAAACTTCTTCTTTTTTTGGTTCAGATTGAGCGATTTAAACTGCTCTGAAATCACCATCTTAAACTCTACAAATCATCTTGTAACTCTAAAAGAAACAAAGTAATATTTAAGGATTGTTTGAGGGGTTTGAAAATAAGCTATGAATTGTTAGATTTTAGTGCAATAGATGCACAAAGAAGAAGGCTCCATCTATTCTTTGGACAACATAACCAATAGGCCCTCCTACCAAAACGGTAAGAAACCCTACCTCAAGTGTATTATGACCGGCCTCTCTACCCTATAAGTATAATTTTGGCAAGAAACCTTACCTTAAATGTACTATAACCGACCTCTCTACCCTATAAGTATATGTATTATGGACCTAACATGAGTGTTTTAGTGCTTGGATGTGTGTGTGTGTGCACACGTGCTGGAGCACTTGTTTACTTTGTTTTGGCAGCTTCTATCGATTATGTATGTGAGCATAATTTGTTTCCATTTTTGCACTCATACACGTTATGCATATGTTGGGTTATTTTTTCCTCATATGTAGTGGGGCATGCCTTTTGACAAGGACCTTGCATTGACTTGGGTCTAGAAGTAGCTTGGACATTATGGATGGTGAGAAACAGGTGATCTTTAATGACACTTATTAAAAAGTAGAGTTAATTGTGCCATTGAACACATGTTGGAATCAGAGCATGGTTTTTTTTAGCAAAATCAATTGGATTTATTCTATAAGAAAAGTCATTTTTTCATTCACAAAAATTATTTCCAAATAAATCACTGGTTGTAATATCAAATGAGTTTTGAAAAGGAAAATGTTCCACCTTCTTTAGCTGAGCTTTGAAATACAATTTTCAATCAACCTTGATTTTTTTATTGAATTTTCAAAGAGAAAGTACTCAAAACTCAATATCTTTTATATCTTAGATTTAAAGTTTAAATATTACACAATTTGCCTTCACAAAACTATATTCATCAAGGGCTTTTCAAGGGTACCAAAAGTTCCCTAAATAATTTAGCTTTGATTTTATTGAATTTATAATGACAAAATTATTCAATATTCAATGGTTCATACATCATAAGTATAGATAATATGAAATCACCTCAATGCACCCCTTACTCATTGAGGTCTTTTCAATGGTATGGAACATGGCAAGGTGCATTGTGGTGTGACCTTTGGAGATTTAAACATAACGACAGAAATAAAACAAACAAACAAATTAACTTCCTTAATAGAGAATATCATAATAATGTAAAATTAATTGTGAAAGGTTAGCACTTGAAAGTTGTAAGAGTAGGTAAAAGGAGGTAAGTCATTTCATTTATTTCATAAATGCTTTCCACTTAATTTGTTATTCATCTCATTTTATATCCTCCTTGTTAAATTTTTGTTTAAGTTGCAATTTTAATTTTATATTAATTGATATTAGTTATCATTTAGTGTAATTAATGTAATTAATCACAATTACAATTTAAATAAAAATAAGGTGAATATTGTATTTTACACCTTGATTAAAAGTGCCCTTGTTAGTTTTTTCAATTTAAGAAACAAAAAAAAAAAAATTAGTTTTCATGACAAGTTTACTCCTAAAATTGAATGCCCCAAAAATTTCAAAGGAAGTTAATTTTCATTGATTTGTGCAATTTTTGAATATTTGCAATCAAACTTTTGCAAAACAAACCAGGGTTTCAAATGTCTTCACATTTAAAACTAGTTAAAATGAGGCCAAACCAAAAGGTTTAAGGTTTAAAGATTTTTGAACAATTAAAACCTTGCATGTTTTGGAAAATAATATATTCAATAATTAGGAGTTGAAATGGAGGTGTGAATAGTATGTGATTACAATCAATATAGCTTTTTATGTATTTAGAATTGAACTTTAAATGGTTTATCATTGGAATCAAATGATCATTAACTTTTAAAAATATCTCATATAATATTTCATTCAATGTTAATCAAGTTTTTTGTCCACATATTTGTGAAATAGAACTTTGGTTAGTGATGTTTATTGGTTATGTCCTATGGAGGCATTGTGGGAACACCTTCTAAGTGGGTATAGGGGTTGAAGAATCAAAAGTTGGCTGAATGGATCAAGTTATAGGTTTACGTGTAAGTTTTTTATTGGCGCAAGCTAATGGATGCCCCTTTGTATATTTTGGGTGCACCCATCCAATTGATGGGTTGTTTTGAAGTCTACCCATCTACTTGTTGGATTTCTTCTCAACATATGAATGTTGGGTTGGGTAACTGATTGAATCATGTTTTTATATCATTTTTTTTTTTGCATTGTCACTTGCCTTTTTGTATCATGAAGTTTCATATCATTATGAAATGTAAAAAACAATTCATATGTCTAATTTTTAAAATGAAATTTCTTTGATAAACATACAAATAATTAACTTTAATTCCTTTAAATATTATTAAAATGAAATTTGAAAGATTATGCAAAAATTGATTAAAATAAAACATGTCAATTTTAAAATAAATATAGAATTCATTTTTGAAATATTAATGTTTTTAATTAATTTGATGTTATTCTTAAAACTTCAATAAGGCTTTGATGAATGTTTAATAACAAAATTCTCATTCCCAGGTTTAGGGTTTTAGGGTTTAGGGTTTAAAATTAAAAATTTAATGGATTGAATGTTTTTTGTATTGTTGTTACCTTTTATGTTATAAGAATTTCTTATTGTCCTAAGATAATAAACATGCATGTAAGATTTTAGGTTTTATCAAACATGCATGGGGCAAACACAACTAATTTATGAAGTTGGGTGGGGGTACAATGGGTTTTATAGGTGAAAATTTAAGGAGAGCAAAAAGGTTAAGGTATTTAATTTTTTATCTCTTTCACAAGTTTGTTTTTTACTATGGGGTTTCAATATGTATAAGGAGTGGATAAATTTAATTAGATTGAAAAATTACAAGTTGTAATTGGAGCTTTAAGAAAAGGGGATGAAGGGTTAGGGAAAAAAAATCTTTTCCAAAAGGGGTTTTTCTTTGTGAGGAAGGGAGGATGGATCAATTCCACCCCTTTCCAAAGGAGTTTTTTTTAAGGGATTGGGAGAAATGAATTTTATTTGGGATGGGGATTAACCCAAAGGTTTGTTTCTTGGGTGGCATGGGAGGGAGAAGTTTGGTTGATTCTCAAGGTAGGAAGGTGGGATTTTTTTAATTTTCGAAGGAATTATTTTTTGGTGGTGTGGGATGGGGTGGTTGGAAAAAGGGGGTGGGTCTATTTTGTTTTCTCTTTTTGTCTTTTGTGACATGGTGACTTAATGAAGATTTTTTCTCAAGAAAATATTTTATTAAAATTAATATCTTTTTTTTGGGAATGGTAAATTTTTTTCACAAAATTTTCATTAAAAAATTTTAACCAAAAAATATATATTTTGTTTAAAACCAAACACTTAATACATCAAACCAAAAAAGGAAAAAATTCCATTTTGATTTTTTTGTGTGTTTAAATTTTCTATGTACATGATAAAAAAGTGAATGTTTAAGAAATAATAAATATATATTTGAATGAAATGAAAATAATGGTTAAATAGTGGAGAAAATTTTTAAGTTTATGTATTAATATCTTTCAAATCTAGGTTGAGATATCTAAAGTTCAAGTGTAAACATGAGATGCATAACTAAAATTCATAAGATGCTAAGGATATTGATGTTTTGTTCATTATTACACCATAATTTAACCACCAAGCCATGGTTCATCAATACCATGGTTAATAGTAGACATCTACCATAGTCAAAGTTAATAAAAGTCAATAATTAAAATTCATAAGATGTTAAGGGTATTGATGTCTTGTTCATTATTAGACCATAATTTAGTCACCAAACCATGGATATAATCCTTTATTGTTAGGTTGAAATATACCATAGTTAAAATTACTTAAAATTAATATAGAGTAGAAAAAGTTTTAGGGTTAGGTTTAGAATTAGGTTTAGGGTTTAAGTTAGGTATTTTGTCCCATACAAATATAACACTTTATGTTTGTTGTCTTTTTTTTAATAGCAAAAACAATATGATTGGTTTAAGCTTTCACCATTTGTTGACTATTTTTTTGCTTTCTTTACAAGTGTGTGATTATGCAAGTGTATGTTTTGCTAAGTGTGTGCTTTTGCAACAATTATTTTTGTCAAGAGCTACTTCATTTGTTTGTTGTTAAATTCATCTTGGTAAGTTTTACTTATTTTTTTGGCATAGTGGCTATTGTTCCAGTGAAGAAAGGAAACTAGAATAGTTATTGTCAAGGATGATTTGGATTTTGGAATTAAAGATGTTACACTTGAAGCAAAAATGTTCAATAGGTATGGCACCTTTGATTGAATTATATAAGAACATGGAAGATTTAGGCTATGCATATTTGCATCATGATTTGTTGGACAAGATAACTTTAACCACAATCACTTTGAAAGTGAAATCGCCTCATATAAAGATGCATGAGCAACATTTGCAAAAATGCATGTTTGTGAAGGTGAATTTTTTTGGCATTGAATCAAAATCCAAAATGGGTTTTGAGAAAAGGGATATGCATGTTATATAATTGAATCAATAACCATTGTGTCATCAATTCCTGCATTCCAACCTGAGTTAGTTCCCATGTTTTTCCACATGGATTCAATTAGAATATTTTGAAATTATATTCAAAGTTGGAGATCTACCACCATTGCTATCATTGTCATTGGTGTAAGGGGAATAGGGATAACAAAGTAGAAAAACAATTGTTCATTACAAATGGAGAAGGTGAATTTGACCAAGATGTTTTTGCTCTTGGTAACAATTTTAGAATAAAATATGATCAATTGCTTGAGGCATACAATGAAGGCTAATGTGCTATGTTATTGATCAAGAATGTGACAACAACATCAAAAGGAGATTGATATTTGAGGGCATAACATTACACAATTTTAACAAAGGTTGTTGATGAAACAATTTGAACTCACCTTCTTTAGTTACACAACAAATTATCAAGTGCCCAATCTACATTGAGAGAGGGAAGCCTCTTTCCTATCCTTTGCATAATTCAATGTTTTTTTCAAATTAACACGAAAAATATAAAAAAAAACTAAATGTTCATCTTATGGTCAATTATATTATAAAAGACAATGAAAAATAAAATAATAATGTAAAGAAAAATAAAATTTTAAAGTTTTGTAATTGAACACAAAGGAAAATTGGGTGCTTGCTTCATTTTCATTTTCCTTAGGAGAATTGGGTGGTCACTCGATTCTTTTCTTCTTAAAGGAACATGAAAATCAAATGGCCGCCCAGTTCTCCTCTTCCTAAAAAAACATGAAAATCAGGCAATTAACCAATTTTCCTCTACAAAAAAAATTTCAAAGTTTTTTTTCCTAGGTAGTGAAAAGAATTGGGAAGTCTTTGAAAAGGAACTTGAAAATTGGGCAACCGCCCGATTTTATTCTATTAAATTTTTATTTTTTTTAATTTTTTTTTACCCTAGGAAGTTAGGAGAATCAAGTGGTCACCCGATTCTCGTCTTCCTAAACAAACATGAGAATTAGGCAGTCACCCAATTCTCCTCTACAAAAAAAAGTTCAAAATTTTATTTTATTTGGCTTGGGCACTATGGAGAGTTGGGTGGCCACCCAATGTGCTTCTTCCTAAGGAGGTGAATCCTCTCTTTCAAAAGAGGACAATCGGATAACCATCCAATTTTAATGAAAAACTCGATTCTAATGCCAAAAAACCCCAACCATTTGATTATTTTCTCCTTGGGGATGAAAGAGCCGGGTAACCACATCATGTTTTCTACTATAATGGTCTATAGAAAGTAAAACTACATTGAAATGACTTGTTTTACTATAATTATTTTAAAAACAATAATCAACCTTCCATTGCATACTAGATATAGAGTACAATGTTGTTACTTAGAGTGAAAAAGTTGTCTTTATATAGTCCATTGGAATTTCTCTTTGGGGAAAGAATATGGGATAAAACGTTTGGAATGTCTTTGTTAAAAAAAAAACATATTGTATATTTATTATGGTAAGGTAAACAAGTATGTGAAAAACTTTTGTAAATAAATTTTTATAACTTTCTTTACATTGGTCCATGGCCTTTGAACATTGAAATTTTTTTGTAGCCCCTTATGTGACACATTTAATGTCACAAAAAACATTGGAATTGGTTTAAAAATAAGGAAGATATGGCTTATGGAAGTGAAGGGTTTAATATTTAAAAACAAAAAAATAGTTTTTGTTTTAAATCTTAAGATGTATGTATGATGGTCTAATGTTTTTACACTTCCAAGATTATTTTTAAAGCTTCAAATTTCACACGCATAGTTTTTGAAAACACTCAAAACGAATAAGAAAAAAAAGAGATATATGGTTTGAAAAAAAAAAGTATAATGTTTTTTTTTGTGCTTGAATCACCTTTTCTTTTTGTCATTTTTTTGTTATCACTAATTTTTTATCTCGTTTTTTCTTTTCTTTATGTATTAAAATTTTAAATTATTACATTTTCACAACATCTTTTATTATGCACTTCTTATGCATTTCATTTTTTTTGTTTACATATTATGTGTATGTGTGTACATGATTTTCTTTCTTTCTTGATCGATGCGCCTTTTTCACATTTACCCTTTGTTCATGTTCATTTACCTTTTTGTTTTAACATTTTAAAAAAAAAATCTAGTTGATTAGGGTGTTGTCCATAACTAGCCCAATTGTGCTTCCATCTCAAAAAATATGTGCAAATTGTCATATAGCGGATGTCATAATTTCTCCAATGGGTAGTGTTCATTATAACGCTTGTTGTTCAAAATCAACAATTCAAAAATCAGGCTTTCTTCATGATTCCATTATAACTAATGATGAACATGTGTTATTGACTATTGAGGCCAAATGGTTTGAAGTAATTATGCATATGACGGAATCTAAATTTTTATATTTGCATCATCCAAAACAAGTTCAACTCTTCATTTCAATTTGCATTCATGGTTATCACCCACATTTTCCTTTGTTGGCTTTTAAGAAGACATCCAACAATTTATCCCATAAGGGGAAACTAGTTTGAAGTGCAAGGTTTAGTTATTCATTTGGCAATTATTCATAGTGACAATGTTTAGCGTAACATGAAACACAAGCTTGATTTTGATGAATCAAAGTCAATTTCTAGACAAAAACTTTTTTTTAAATTAAGTTTTTATGTGACCCTTTTATATTCACTTTTAGTATATGAATATTCCATTTATGTGGAAATTCCTTATATCATTTTTTGGGTTTAAATAGCCTTTATTATATAATCATTTTCATAGTTTTTTTTCAAAGGAAAAGGAAATTTTTCATACATTGATTTTACATCAAGTGCCTAACATAATATTAAATGCAACATTTTTGTATGTGAAGCAGTTTTTCAACGTAAACAATTTTTCAATACAAATGATTTTTCAATATAAACAATTTTTCAATATAAGAATTTTTAAAATATAAGTAATTTTCCAATCTAAGCATTTTTTGAATGAAAACATTTTTTTTAGTGTAGGAAATTTTTTGATGCAAATATTTTTTAAAATTAATTTATTTTCAATGCAAGTAATTTTTTAATGTAATTTCTTTTCAGATCAAATTTTTTTCCCAATATTAAAAGATTTTCAATGCAAATAATTCCCCCAAATATTTTTTAATGTAAATAGTCTTGATTGAATCATTGATCTCTATTTTTAATGTGGGTTCATGTTTTTGTTTATATAGATATCCATTAAATTAAAGTTCAAAATAATGGAAACACATTTATTAAATCTTGTTGATTCCTCATTTGAACATGTATTGCATTCATATGGCTTTCATTTAGTTTCAACATATAAATATGAAATAAATAATTATCTTTTTGATTTTATATCTTATTTATTGGATAATCATTGTGATATTTTTGATTGAGGCAAAATAACATGGCACATTCAAATCAATGTTTATTATTGAATAAAAAAAAAACCCAACAATGTTATATTTGAGAATTAAATCCAATTTTTTTGTGTGATTTACATCAAAGCATGGTCACAAATGAACATCAACATGTGACCAAAATGGTATTAAATGTTAGTATGGGATGTTTGTGGGGAGATTTCACTATAATATTTTAGATAATTGAATATCTAGAAATGTTAATTTACATTTCGAATAAATATCAAAACATATTACGTCTCAATGTGGCATGGATTTTTAATCTATCCCTTTACATATAACGTATAGTTTTCAACATTTTGAACCAATTCAATATGTTAATGGTTTATCTAGTTCTTTGCTTACTTTTCACATTAATGATCCCAAAGTTACCATAGATTTCACTATTACAAAATGTGGGTGTAGTTCATTAGTCCTTGTTCACTAAACCAATGAATTCATTCAAAATCTAGTGAAATCACTTGGCGTATAGGGTCACCTTTTGTTGTAATTTTTAGATGATTTTCCATTTCTTTCAAAATTAATGGTGCAACAACCTTTTATTCAATTATCGCGATTAACTAAATGTTTTTATTGAAATGAAAATTTTGATTATGCATTAATGGACATTTTGAAAGATAATTGGGATTCACCATTCGAGTATGTTGTTTCATTGTTCAACAATTATTATAATACAATTATTACTAAATAACATATTATAAATCGTATTCAATATTTATATATTTTTTGAAAAATAACACAAATGTTCTTATCAATGAAATTTTGTTTAATCCGTACATTTCAATTACCCTTACCAATGTTTTAAAAAATCCAAAAATTCAAATGGAACATTCCCATTTGATTGTCGAGCCTAATGTAACACAGAAAAATAAATAAATTATATATATATAATTTTAATTTTAATTTTATTTTTTTGATTAGGCACTTTATGACAACAACATTTTTGAATTATTGGAAGTTTGTTCAAATCTAACTTATTACACAAAAACATTTAAATCCATCAACATGTTTCCAAATATTAAAGGATCCAAATCACAAATTATGAATCACAAGAAATATATATCACAAAAATCTTTCATAAATGACAAAGTTCAATAATCATATGTTCAATGCACTTTAAAAGAAATTAAATAACCAATTTCCACACAATAACTTATTGCGGAACATGATGTTCAATCAAATATAATATAATGTAATGTTAATATAAAGAAAATACACATAATTCAATATAAATTGACAGTTATAATAAACAAATCCAAGATGTTCCTATAATTTCATGTTTTAGTTATGAAAGGTTATGTTTTTGAAAACAACTTTAATGTTTTTCAAATCAATTGTCAAAACAACTTTCTATGTACTTTTAAGTTCAAATAGAACCTAGTTCAACATCATACATATGTACAAGTTGTTTACATAATATTAGTGAAAATAAACCATCCTTATATCAAGTACCAAATAAAATTTCTAGAAACAAAATCATTCCATGAGTCCAAAATTTAACACAATTAGAAGAACATCTTATTTCACCATGTCTTATTTTTGCTTAAATTTATAAAATCCAAAGGTATGGGTAATATAAGATGCATGGTACTGTTATTAATGTCCTTGCAAATGTGGATCAAATTTAATTAATATTATCACGTTTACCGCATGACAATGCAACAATAGACATGTTTATTAAGCAACATCTTGAATACAAATCACCTTATATGTCAAGTAATGTTCGTCCATATATAATGATGGTCCTTTTATGAGATTTAAATGAAACATCATTATACAAAAATTTGAATGTTACCATTCATTATCAATGGGCAAGTTTGTTTGTTTTGCATATGAATTCAAAATTTCAAATTCTTACTTATAATAATGCATCATCTAATAACTTTGATTTCAATAACAAAAAAATACATTATACACCAAGAGATTCAATGATACATAATTTTTTAGATGCTCCAAAAATAATGGATTATGAAAACACTATATATTTTACTACACTAAGTCAAAAATTTCACCCTTTAAGTTTATTTAAAAATATACATTTAAAGAAGTTAATTTTTCCAACATTGTTTTATGGGCAATTTCAACAATTTGTTGAAGATTTTCCATATCAACAAATAGCTTAGTGGGAATTATTTCATAAATTTAATGATTTTTCAACAAATATTTTAAACCCTTTTTAAAAAATTGTTACAGTTTTCATTAAAAAAGTCATAGGTTTTGGTTGGGTGCAAATACAAAAAGGAAACTTTGTGGTAGAACTTTAAAAACTTATCAAATATGCAATAAACCAAATTTAGATAATATATTCAAATCATACCTAGGTAATCGTCATTTCAAAGGTTTGTGTAATTCACCTAATTATTTTGAAAGGTTACAAAAAATAATTTGTAATGATTTGACAACTCGGTCTTCCAACATTCTTTGTCACTTTTACATTTGCTGAAAGATTATGGGATCATTTCATTATAGTTTCACACATTACATGATTCAAGAATAAATCTCTCAAATAAAATAGAAAACCTCCAATTTGTTCATATAACAAAATTGATATGAATTGACCTTGTCACATGTGCAGGATATTATGATCATAAAACATTATTTTTACAAACTTATCACATAAGATCATTAATTTTTTTGGGTATATTTCTAATTTGTTTGGTCACTAAATTCCAAAATCGTGGGAGTGAACATGACCATGGACTTTTATGGATTAAAAATGCACCTTTGTATGGAGTGCACACAAATGAAAAAAATGAATGGTTTATAGACATGTATATTTTTTATGATGTATCATTATTACCAAACCCATTACAAAATGCACAACAACATCAACACACATGTACGTGTAAGAAAAAAAACCATGTTGTTTGTAGATTTCATTACCCATTGCCTTCTATGCGTGAAACAAAAAAATTAGAACCTCTTTAAATGATTAGGAATTATCCATTTTCAGACCAATACCTCATACACAAGTGAACAAAATATTTCAATATTTGAAAGATTTAAAAGAAAATGATGATAAATCATTTTTTGAATATCTAAAATTTTAAAACCTTGATGAAGGTACATATATGAAATTTGAAAGTACAGCATATTTTCTTGAAACAAACTCCTAAAAAACATAAAAACTAATGCATTTAGTATACATGTTCATTTGTGGTTTACAAATACATATATTTGATTTATTTTGGACCCATATGTAGCTACAACATATTGAACATCATATATGATAAAAATAAATAAATCAATAACATCAAAACTACATTTTATCATTAAAAAATGCATTGTAAATAATAGTAGATGCAAATACAAGAATTCAAAAGTTAGGTAATGTTTTTCTTAATGCCCAACAAATGGTTGTTCAACTTGTTGCTTACCTTGTGCTTTCCTTACCATTATATCATTCATCTCGAACATTTCAATTCATAAATACTTTTCATTTCGAAAAACGAGTTTTTGTGTTAAAATCACAAGTTGCATTAAATGAATTAGAACCAAATTCAAATGATATAATGTGTTCATCAATCTAGACAAATATATTAATCATTCGAATCAATATGAATCATTGTCATTAACAAAGTTTAGTTCTTTTAATATCATTAACAAAAAATTCAAAACATCACAAACCCAAAATTATTAGGTTTACAGATTATAATAAATATTAAAATATTAAAAATTGGTCGAAAGACCAAATTTTATTATATTCAGCACTTCAAAATTCAAAAAACTCACAACTTGGAATCAATGTAACTTGACATGATGGATATTCCCAACATGATGAAATTTTTCATATTAAATTTATTTTCAATTACCAAATGCCATATCCAAATACAAAAAAATGGATGATTCAATAAATTCAAAATCAAAACCATTACATTCAATTAACATTTGGATTGAGGATATAAATAATGAAATAAATGATCCACATCCTACAATTATTATAACAAATGCAATCAATATTGAACAATATGATTTATGATCTAACTTTGTCATTCAATCACGTAATGGATCAAACCAAAAATCATAATTTTTAAAAGATGAAAATTTCACAAAATCATCATATTCCATGATGATGGAAAAATTTGAATATTGTAGGTTACTTATATAATTAAATGAAGAAAAAAAAATTGATGATATTATGCATAGAAAATAATTGTACCCTAATACACCGATATGTTTATTTTTTAAAATGGGTGTTAGAACTAATAATTGTTTTACATTAAGGCTTGTAATTCAAGGGTTATTATGATTATACAATAAAAACATGTTTTCTAACTTAACAAAACATAAGGCTTTATCAATAAGTAAAGTTACTTTCAATATTGACAATTTAACAATACATTCAACATTGAACATACATGTTTAACAATCTCCATTTAGTTTACCAAACTTATCATCAAATTCATTAAATAAGCTTACATGTCAATATGAATAATTACAATTTCTTGTGATAAATGAAATATCATTTGTTGGTGCTAAAATGTTTAATGTTATAGATAATAAGTTAAGGTCCATAAAACACATTCAAAACAAATTTTTAGTGGTGTTGATGTTATCATGACATGTGATTTATTTCAAGCACCCCCTGTGAAAGATAGTTAGATCTTTCAAAATATTATAAATAATGTTAATGCATTAGCACCAAACTTTTGGCAAACATATGTCCAATGTTATGAACTAAATAAAGTTATGTGATTATTTGATAAGGTCTTTATACAAACTTTGAACAAATTTCATACTGCAACAGAAAATACAAAGGATATTCAATTTGTAATTGACAACCACCGAACAATTTTACCATTTTGCATTTATTTTATAAAAATAAATTTGTGCAAAAACACAATGAAGACACATTAGGTCCCACATTTATTTTCAAAGCAATGGACATCAACCATCAATTATGTCCACCATCTTACAAACTTTCAAATGATCCAAGTAAAATTATGGGTTTGCATTCCACAATTCGTATAAAAAAAAATATGTTGGTTGAATTATGTGTTGGTGATTATGCAACATCTAATGGTTTTGTGAATGGAGCTAATGACATTTTTAAAACATCAATAACATATTGTGAAAAACCCATTATATGGATAATGTTTGAGAATTTTAAAATTGTAACACTAACAAAAAAAATAGTCATTATTATGACAACAACATTAAATCAAAATGGACACCAATTAAACCTATCATTAAAGATATAAGAGTTAGTAAATCCCAATCATTTATCATAAGAAGAATTCAATTTCTAATTCAACTTGCAACAATAAGAACCATCAATCGTTCTCAAGGATTATCACTAGATGAATTAGTTTTTGATCCCACTAATGTTAAAAAACATGGGTTAACATATATAGCATTATCCCGCATTCAAATAAAATAATAACTATTTTTGTTAATTCCTCTCCAACATGAATTTTTTTATGTGAATCCAAAATTACATATAAAAATGAATAGATTGAAAACAATTGCAACTTAAATACTATTAATTTTTCAATTAAAAAACTTACATGATTATCATGTAATTATACAAGCCATGAATACAACTTCGTTACACCAACATCACGAAAACATCAATCATGATCATAACCTTTAAATGTTTCATATCTTATGTCTTATAAAAACAAGAATACACCATGCATCAACAAATGTGTACAAATTTATAAATTCATTGAAGTATTCATATATTTCAATCCATGATGGTCATGGGTTAATGATGATGTATGACATACACACATGCATTTGAATTCTTTCAATACAATAACTAATGATGGTTCAAAATATATAACATCAACTTTTAATATTAATACACGAAAATCAATACATATTGTGTAAAGTTCATTCATGTTCAGTTTCTACATTCCTAAATAATTTTCAAACTATAATTCAACATTCTCCCAAACATTGTCCAATCATCAATCTAGGAGATTTTAATGTTGACATTCTAAAAGACAATAACCAAGCAAAAAAAAAAATGAACGATTAAATTTCATGGATAAATTCCAATTAAAATCATAATATAGTGAAAGCACCACAAAAGCTGGATTTCAATTAGACCATATATGGGCAAATGTCCCTGGAAATGAATGCAAATTTGGTGCAGCAAAAACATATTGGTTAAATTTTCACAAACCAATTTATATTGCATTTAAATTGCCAAACACACTTCCAATGTATAACAAAAAACCATTAATGTTTCCATTTATTTAAAGTGTAACGTTTGTGGTTGTATACATGTAAATGTTGCATTTTCCACCTAATTAATTACTTATAAAATGTTGGCACCTTGTGGTTTGAATTTTTATTTTTACATTGTTTTTCTTGGACCATGAGTAAAAAAAATCATACATATCAAATAACAAAACAAACAAAAATTTGGAATTTTTTTTTATCCACACATACACCTGTCAAACACCATAACAAAACACCTTTCATGAAAAACCTAAACCCAAAATGTGACAAAAAAAAAAAAAAAAAAAGTTGCCAAATTTTTATACTTAAAAAATGAAAATGAGACTAAAAATAAAAATCTTTCAATCTAAATTATATCCATTCATGATTAATGTTTGTTTCAAACATTGAAATACTTCATGCACATTGCTAAAAAATTGTCTACATTATTCAAGTTTGGAAAACTTGGAAATTCTTAAACAATATGACTATTTACAATTTTATATTCATTTGTATGGTTAAAGGAAAGACAATGGAACTATAGTTTCAATCTTTACATATCCATAATGAACTCTAAGAGGGTTAAAAATATTTATTATTTAGTACAAATGTGGAAAAAACGATTTCATGGTCATTCATATAACCAACAAACTTTCATCCAATATAACTTGAGTTCGTAGTAGAACATTAAATGTCATACCTTATTTTTAGGACACAACCTCTCGTGGCAGAGCCGCTTGTTACACCCTAATACTTTGGAATTCCTTGGGCATCTTTCATGGAAAATTTGAAATGAAACTATTAATTCTAAAAATGCAATCATCTAAAATCAAACTATGATAAAGTTAGACATATTATAATTATCCATAAAGTCAGGTGATTAAGGGGTGAGAATGACTAGTGTTGGCATAATACGACATCAAACGTGTAATTGGGAATGAAAATTTTACAAAACAAATTAATGGGGATTCAAACTAAATTTTTTTGCCAATTTTGGTGGTCAATTGAATTTCATCATGTTTTTCATTTTCTTAAGCGCCTCCACTACTACTACATATATTTTCATTGCTCCAACCTATACAATTATTATAAATATTTTAGAACCTTGTGCATTGAATGTTGAGTTTCAACATTTCATTATGAAATTTAATAAAATTTCCTTACTTTGCGAATACCATTGAAAGAGGGGATAGGGGTGAAAGGAGGCCTAAAGAGAGGGTGTAGAGAAGGTGACCTTACGAATAACTCTATTGTTAATGTCTATTTGGATTTCTTTTAATAAATTTATTATGATAATGAATGAATTATTCAATATGGATTACACTACCAATTACATCATCATGGGTAATTTAATATGATTGTGAGAAAGATGTGTGAATAATTCTTAGTTTGTTAAACAAATGTTGGGTGAAGCATTTGTAAGGATCATGATCCATAAAAATTTGTAAGAAATCCAAACCCAAGATGCTATGTCTACTGATTTTTTAATACAAATTAAACTATGACATTGACTAGTTGGATTTAACATTACCATTGTAGATTTGTCATAATAACAACACTAAGATTGTTGTCACTAGTGTTGGCAATTGCTTGTAGTTGTGATAGTTCAAAGCACATGTTTGTCAATCAAAATAGAGGTATAATTGATACAATGGATTTTTTAATCATGGAGTAAATTTAACATATTTGATCCTTGATTAAAACCTTGAATCAAGTTGTGGCATCATTCATTCACTAAAATATGAATCATGTAAAATTAGAATTTTGGGACATTTTGTGTATGAAATATTTGAACACATGGATTGAATTACAAAACAAATTTATTTTGGGCATGTGAACCCAAATTTTTACAACTTCTTAAAATATTTTTTAATCACATCAAGGTCATTAATTTCAAATGCGATTTTAATTTATTAAATCCCACTTTCAAAACTCCAACTTTTTAAACTGAAATTGGCTAACGAAAATTGTGTTCAAACTTCTTAAATTATATTAAAAGTTTAATATATCGTTATAATATGTAAAAATTCAAAGCACATAAGTACATTTAATAGCTCCAAAAGGTTTTTTCACTATTTCATTTCTTTCAAATCTATTTTATAAAAATTAGACAAAAGTAAAAAACATGTATTGCTTACATCTTTTAATATATTTAAATGAGTATTAAACATGTGATTATTTAATATCTTTATAATAAGTTTTAAAACATGTTTATATTGATCGTTGAAATAATTCTTATTTCTAGGTTCAATATATCAAAGCTTATTTTATATTTAGTTTCCATTCATGTTACATGTAGATTAGAAGTAAACTATTCATAAATATTCCTTTGTTATTTTACCATTTCAAAGCTTGAATACTTTGTCAATAATTTTTTATTTTTTCATGGTTACATGTTACATCCTAGTTACTATAGGTAAATTGGGGTGAATTAGTTTAGAATTGATTCTAATGTGAATGCAATTCTAAATATTTAATGTGTGAATATAGTCCCAAGCTGTAAATTAATTTTGGTGATTTGAAATTTGAAAATATAGTTGTTTTATGTTTTGTAAGTTTCTTTTGCACATGGTTTGGTGTTATGTTGCATTCTATGTTTTGGGGTTAGATTCTTACTTGTTGCAAGTGAATCATATCTTTTGAATCACAAAAAGTCATGTTTAATTGCTTGTGTTACATTTAGATTTCCTTTTTAACCATGGTGTTTTTGTGTTTTGCATGGGAATTAATTATAACTGGGTAGGAGTTGCAATTGAGGTGTTTCGGCCTAGTCTACTTAATGATTTTGGTGAAATTTTGGTTTTTAATTTCACGAGGAGTTTAACTTCAAAAGGGGTTTAAATACCTTAGAGTCATGAAAAGAAAACTTCAAATACACAGGAGGAAAACCCCTATTTTTATCATAGGGGACCCCCTTCTATTCCTTTTCTTCCTTTCCTTTCTTTCTTTCTCTCCCATTCTTTCTTCCTCTAGTTTTATATTGTTGTCATCTAGGAATGTAGCAATGTAAACAACAAGCAGCAACAACAATGTCACCACTATCATTAACTCCTAATTGGTGGTCGAATGCTTTTGGCAAGTAGTGAAAGGAGGAGTGGGGAAAGCCCACCTCCTTTTAATCATCTTCTTGTTGTCTTCTTGGGTGAATGTTAGCAACAATAGTAAAGGGGGCAATAATAACCACATCCACCACCTCCATCATCGTCAAAGCTTGGAACTCCCAATGGGTTTTCGGATGTAACACACCAAGGTGGGGGGGCATTTCATGTTTCCTCTTCATCACCATCATTGTTATTGTGGTCATGTGTCACAAACAAAATGAAGCAATAACAATAATTCTAATTACTACCATTGAAAAAGAAAAAGAAGGTGGTGGTGGGAGGAACCAAGCTTCATCACCATTGTTATTTTACATTGGAACTTCATCCAAACCTCCCCCAATATTGTTAGGTTCAATGGGTTTGGGAGGTTCACAAACCTCAAGGGGCTTAGAATAAAGGGGAAAAGGGGGTTTAATTCAAACCTCCTTTTTCTTTCCTTTTTTTCAAAATCCCAAATTTAGTGGATAGGTTTGGCATTAATTTAAACTTGCCACATGGTTGGGTTTTTTTTTTTGGGATTTTTTGAGTTTTTTTTCAACTTTTCATCCACATGGAAGGATTTGCATGCAAAATTTAGATGTATTTTTTCATCCCACATTTTTCATCCATGCTTGTAGTTGAACAAATATTAGTGAGCATATGGGTGCCACATGAGTTATTTGTCAAACAACCTACTTAAAACACCAGAAGAAAAACATTATGAAAAATCACATTTGTCGAAACCACACTACCCTACAATTAAAATTCAAAAAATAATTCATATACAATTATTATACAACTATTCCGCGGTATTACAACTGTTGTGCAACTATCCCCCTATAAATATGGTGTATTAATAATCAAATTGCCATGTCAAAAAATTAGTTAATTATATTATGGTTGCAAGTGAGTTAAAAATGGACCTTCTATATAATAATTTATACACATTGTACATACATATGTAGTTAACCTTATTTGACGTTTTTAGTAGTTGCATTGTAATTGTATGTGACAAGGATTTTAGAACTATTGTAAGTGTACCACTAAAACATCAACTATGTTGTAATTTATGTACAATGTACATACATGTAATCATGCCATGTGTCCACATTTTCACCACCCATCAGATGATACATTTATAACTAATTTTTTATTATGATTCCCATTGATACTACTAATGCGACACTACTAAAGTACTACTGTTCAACTATCATGTGACTATAATCCAACTATTTATAACATAATAAATAAATAAATATAAAGAATTATTGTTTCAATAATTTGACTAATAATATGAATAAATAAGTGTAATTCATATAATTAAATTTACATTAACTAACAAACTAATTTGTTTTATTAAATATTAATCAAATAAATATTTATCAAAGTTGGGGATACTTCATAATGAATTAGATCGATTATTTAAAATAATTAATAATTCATCAATAATTACCAAATCATTAATTATCTTAATTCATTAACTAATTAATTATTTGGATACATATACTTAATTTAAATGTGAAAATAAAAAAAATGTGTGTATTATATTAACAATTCAATTTGATGTACATATGGATATGCCTATTTATATCTTCATGTTTTTAATCCAAATTCATATTTCATATTTCATATTTATTAATATTTAATTATTTTTAATTCATTAACTAACTAATTATTTGAATTAAAGTAATTTAATTTAGATAATTAATGATTTGTATAATTAATTCAAATAATCAATCCAAATAACTAATTGTCATATATTTCATTCAAAAATTTATGTTTCAGATATTTATTTTTCATAAAATAAAATAAAATAATTTGATAAATAATTATTTGAACAAAATAATTAATTCAAATCACTATTTCTAATAAATAAATATTAAACAATTTTTACATATTTAATTATCATATAATCACTAATTTAATTATATAAATTACATAATGAAAAATAAGCACCAAACATGTGGGAATTTTTTATATATTTGTAAATCAAGTTGTAATTAAATAATAACTAAAAATTTAACCCATATGTTTTGTCTTTGAATCACATGTTACAAATTATATTAAAAATGCTTGTTTTTTTATGTTCTCACATTAAAATACATGTGCCATTTTGGGATGAGCTTTAAAAAACTTAACCCCAAAAGCAAAACATAAATGTTTTTAAAAAAAAATTATGGCGATTCTTTAGTTCATTTAGTCTTGTGTTTTCCTACCTATGTTGGTAAATAGGTCCTAAATATAAAATAAATAGGTAGGTATGTAAGTTTTAAGAACTACCAACCTATTGGTACTTATGGTTATGTATGACCTATTTAACTACTAAAATAAAATTTTATTTTTATTTATTTATTCCAAAATATAATTAATATGCCATGTGGCAATTTTGGATTGTGCCATGTATCACAATTTCGAACCACCACTAATAATCATAATAGATGATGGAAATTAATATTTCATTCAAAAATAAATTGTATCCAAAAATATTTATAGTTCCACATGTCACATTTTAACAAATGGATGACAATTAATGACCTTAACATGATGTCATGGTTGCAATTATAATGGGGTTGCATGGTATTTGAAATGAGTTGTTTTGATAAAGTTGCAATTGAGTTGTAATGAATTGCACTACATATATGATGAGTTATAGTTTTGTTGTTCATGCAACTTGTCCATTAGCATTCATGATATATAAATACAATGAGTTGTAAGTGTCCAATGTACTTACAAATTGAGTTGCAAGGCCAATTGTAATAAACCCTTTTTTCTCATAATGAAATTGAATTTTGCAATTGGTCTTTACAATTATTTTTTTGTTGCAAACGACATTTATAACTAAAACCCCAATTTGTTATAACCATAATGAACTAATATAATAAAAATGAAAAAAAAAGAATTTTTTATATATAAGTATAGTGTTGCTAAAATAATATATATTTTAGAAAGATCAATAATTTATTAAATATCCTTAATACCCATTCTAATCAATATTATAATTTAATAATACATAAATAAATAATAAAATCTTGCTAATAAAATTTAAATTTTAAAAAATTATTGGGAGTAATATCCAACATTAAAATAAACATTAGAATTCCAAATATATATCAATTATGATCATTATTTGATAGAATGGAAATAAAAATTGAAGCTACATATATAAAAATAAAAAATTACACATGTATTGAACATACACATTATAAAGTTGATTTAGATTTTTAATTTTCATCAAAACTTATTTTCAAATTAAAATGAAATTTATTTACATGCACAAAAAAAATCATCATACATAACCATTCTTTTTTATAAAAAAACAATTTACATGTAGATTACTAATTAATGAATTTTTATCATTATTTTGAAATTATATTAAGACATCATATGTATAAAAATGGGTAAACATTAAATTTTCACAAAAATATTAACTATGTATCATTATTTGATTTCATGTAAACTAACATTTGATTTACATAAAAATAGTAAATTACATATATTGAACATAAATTACTACAAATTTATATTTCAGAATTTCTTTAAATTTTATTTTGAAATTAAAATTTTAATATTTATATGCACAAATATATATTTGCATCATATATAACTATTCATTGACATGAATTGAATTTACATGTAGTTTATTTTTTCATGAAATGTTATTACAATTTTGAAAAAATATTAAAATATAATGTGTATAAAAATGAATAAAAATTTAAGTTCCACAAAACCATTGATTATGTATCATTACTTGATATGTTGTAAACTAAAATTCAATTTACATAGAAATTATAAATTATATGTAGTGAACATACACATTATTACAAATTTATATTTGAAAATTTTCTTAAATTTTATTTTAAACTAAAATTTTACTATTTATATTCACAATAAAATAACCATTCATTTATAAAAATAAAATTTACAAGTAATCTAATTTTATCATAATTTAAAATAAGTATAAAAGTAGTATATATATATATATATATATAATTGAAATTGCCTACTAGTTGTCTAACTTAGTTGAGAAAAATAATCACAACAAAATTGCATTTCATCCATATTCTAAAACATTTTATCCTCCATATTTGTGTGTTGATGTTATCACCAAAATAATTGAACAATAGTTAATGTCTTACCTTTGTGCCAATTTGAAAATCTTAAATGCCAAGAATATTTCGAAAATAATGTTTTAATTGAGACATGCTTCACATTATTACAAACATAGTTGGACGTTGAATTTGGAAACATTGTTGATGTTAAAAATATTTGGCAAATGACCACCCAATTGAAAAATGATTCTACTATATGCCAACATAAAATATGAGTTGACTTAATTAGTAATTACTATAATTATATTTCAAAATTTTAAAATTTCAATTGCAACATAATTACAAATGACATGTAGTCGAAAACATTTTGGTTAAAA
>Ga0209611_10004874_pt1 | contig 22785 bp, 17 predicted proteins | sample S1TSphgellanicum_3_FD_187693 | JGI IMG/M metagenome (GOLD analysis project Ga0209611, IMG submission 187693) | Host-associated microbial communities from peat moss isolated from Minnesota, USA - S1T2_Fc - Sphagnum magellanicum MG (SPAdes) (version 2) | ecosystem: Host-associated > Plants > Peat... | reverse complement strand
TGTCTTCAAATCCTTTGTGTCTCTAAACAATTCTCCATGACTAGTCATATGGTTTGAAGCTCCAGAATCCACATACCAGACATTGTTGTCTGATACACCTCCTATCATTGAATTTGCCATGTGCTGCATCACAAACAGTTGTTCATCACTTTCATTACTAGTTGATACATAATTCCCTTGTTACAACTTTCCATTTCATGCATCATGCTCCCTTTGATAACAATTTTTTGCCATGTGCCCAGGTTTCCCACAATAGTAGCAATTTGAATCGCTATTTAGTTGTTGACCTCGATGATTTCCACCACGACCTCCACGACTTCCTCGACTTCCTCTTCCTCCAAAGTTTCTTCGTCCACGTCCATGAGACTGACTTTCATGTTAATGATGTCCACCATGCGAGCTTCCGTGTCGACCTCAAAATGAGGTTTTACCACCTCTACCTCTACTTCTATTGGTATTTGAATAGAAAGCACTTTCTTGTGATCCTCCATTGGATGAAGTACCAACAATTCTCATCTCTTCACTTATAAGTAGTGTTATTAAGTCTTGGAAGTTGGGAAATGTTTCTCGAACTACAATTGAAGTACATAATTAGCTATAGTCTTTTCCAAGTCCATTAAAGGTCACTGCCACTAAATCTTCATCATCTACAGGGGCTCTAATAGATGCAAGAACATCTGCAAGGTTTTTCACCTTTGTAGAATAGTCATTGATGTTCATTTTGTTTTTCTGTAAATTATGTAACTCTTGCTTGAGCTACATTTTGCGAGCTTATGTATTAATGTTATACATCTTCACCAATGTATCCCAAGCTTGCTTGGGTGATTTTGCATCTTGAATATGCACAATCATGGAATCAGACACACTCACAAAAAACCAATACAAGATTTTCCTTGCTTTTTCATACCAAGTTTTATTGGCTTGAATTTATTGTTGTGTGGGGTTTTCTAGGAAAAGAGGTTCCTTCTCATCATTAGTTATGAATTCCCAGTAGCTTTTCCCCATCAAGAAATTCATAATCCTAAATTTCCACACTTGGAAATTGTTTTTGTTTAGTTTTTCAATTGCAATTTGAGAAAGATCGTCGCCATCTTTCAAGGCAACACTCAATGTCTTCTTGGGGTTTCACAATGATTTCCTTCCTTGTGTTTCTAGGATTAGGGTTAGGGTTTTCCTTCCTTAGGTTTCTAGGATTAGGGTTAGGGTTTTCCTTCCTTAGGTTTCTAGAATTAGGGTTAGGGTTTTCCTTCCTTAGGTTTCTAGAATTAGGGTTAGGGTTAGGGTTGAACAAGATGGACCTTGCATATGTATGTATGTCTTGAGTATTATACAAAATTCTATACTATACATAGGTTATACGTATATGTATGTATTTCGTATAATATTTCATATGGTATTAAGTACATGATTACATACCACACTTTTGTACGAAAGTCTTGATAATTTATTTTCACTTCCCAATCTTCAAACTCCTTCCTTCAAGTTTTCCCAAGTTGTATTTGCTCCACTTAAAAACTTTGCAAAGATGTCACAACAACTTCTGTCACAATAACTTTGCAAAGCTACTCCACACACATATAACCTTGGATCGATCTGAAATTTTGGTGAAACATAGAACACTATGTCTATTACATTCTCTCAAAATTTCAGCTCATTTAACTTTATAAAACGAGAGATCTTGCTACTTCCTTGAAGTCACTTCAAACTGGGACTTGAACACAAAATCGCTTACAACTCACTCTCAGCAACTCCAAAATCCTTGAGATTTTGGGAAACACATTAGATATATGTCTTCTATATGTGTTCAAAATTTCAGCTCTATTGATGTTGACCACAAAGAGATATCACTTTCAAAAGAAACTAACTTCAAAACTAAGACTGAAAATTTAGATGCTTGGATTTCTCTCAATATAGATCCAAATGACATGAAATTTCTTTCACATATATTGCTTTATGATCTATAAGATCCCAAAGCTATAGATCCAAAAATGTTCAAACAAAGGAGATATGACCAAAAAACTAGATCTAGCACAGAGTTTTCAAAAGCTCATAACTCTCACAAAACATTTTTTTTTCTTTTGAAAATTTGAGAATAAAAGCGCTTTATAGTCTTCTATAATCTCTCCAAGTTTCACTCCAAGATCTTTTCACAATAGATCTAGATCTAGATTTAAAGATCTAACTTCCACAACCTTGATATGTTGATATCCTTTCACCTTTTTTCTTTTCTTTTCTTTCTCTTCACATTTTTTACTTTCCCCGTTTCTCTTTTGAACTTGAAAAATTCCTATGATATTACTAGAGACTCTCAAGCTCTAGTTTTAGAAACTTTCTAGCTCTAGATCTCTTTCAACTTTCTCATTCAACAACCTAAGTTCTGATACCATGTTAACAAATAGGAGATCTACTCAAGTGAAAACATAAATTTTTATTGAAAGGAAACTACAACATAATGTTCACAACACAAAACACAACATCAAGAACTCTCCAAGGTTCTTGTCACATGAAATACACAAACTTGTGCAATGAAGAAAAGATAGTCAAACCATCAACACCAAGGTATTTAACTAAAAGACCAAACCACAAATAACCAAACTAAAATAGGTAGCGAAAGTAATTCAACCTTGTGAAAGTAACCTAGTTACTTTCTTACTCCAATAACTAATGAAACTTAACTAGTTGAGCTTGAATTTTCAACATAGACCAATTCACCTTCACTCCTTGCTCAACCAACACCATAAAGCTCATTAATTTTTTCACCACATAGGTGAGTTGGTTGCCCTTCAATCAAATTACTTGGATTAATGTTAGTATTATGACTATGTACATTCCTTGCAAAAGGGAAGCCTTCCAACCTTTTCAGTCAACAAGTGCATATAGTGGCACAATTTTTCAATAAATGGCTACCTCTTTTTGTTTTTCCTTCTCCTTGGTAGGCTTGGCCGATAGTTTGCTAAAACCTATTTCCGATAGCTAAAGCATTTTTGCCATTGTCTTTTTGGTTATAAAATTTGGAAGTATTTGCACAACCAATTCTATAATTTCTAGATTGAACCGAATAATGGCCTAGAGAAATTCCTTTACCAGTGGCTGGATTGCACTCAACTACATGTTTAGCAAACAAGAAAAGTCAATGTGCCGAACCCACTCTAAATTTTTACCATTTATCCACCTTTGAAATTTCTCCATTTCCAAAAAGATTATCTTTCCTCTACTAGAAAGAGTCATAACCATTTTCTCTCTTTTTGTCCTCATGATCTAATTTCGATCCCAGTTAGTTGCCACTTGGTTTGGATTCTAAACCCAGCACCGGTTGTACAAATCATTTGAAAAGTACAAATGGACTTCTATCCTTCCAACGTCGGTTCGTTGATTTGGATGAAAACACAACTAATCATGATTACCCCGATTTTAAAAATTGCCCCTACATATTTTGGGATGGAATCTTGATGTGTAAATTCCGAACTGAAATTAGCCCTTGAAGATTCCACCTTTAAAATTTTTAAATCTACCCCTACCAATTTTGGGGTGGAATCTTTCGTTGGGTATTCCAAACTGGAATTAATCTTGGTTAATTCCAAGTTGGAATTTATCGTTGAATTGGAGTTTTTGTTTCTTTCAATGGAGTTCCAATCTTTTGGTTCATCTTTACCAAAATTTGTTGAATTGAAACTTTTATCTGGTTCAATAGATTCGTATATTGGTTCTCCAATATCAACAATTGGATTTTTTTGGTTGAATATGATTTTTGGTTGAATGATTTTTTCAGTAGAAGCACCTTGAATAGTTTTTCTTGAGTCCTCCTTGCAAATTAAATTTTTTTGGTTCTCTCAGTCCACTTCATCTTGAACATCTTTATCTTGAATCCTCATGTTCTCCTCCCCCTTTGATGGTAGTTTCCAATCCTCTAGGAACTTGTCCCAAATATCGGTAAGGTTTGAGCTTGTTAATGTTCACCAAAATGGGATTTGGTTCGAACTTGTCAATGTTGATGAGTAATATAATATTGTTGGGGAGAAAAATATATTTTATACAGGCCAAACCATCGTTTAAAAAAAATTCAATGTGTTCCTTTCTACTTTTTGGGAACCAAATAACTATGTCCCCCATAGATTTGTTTTAAATTTTGTGGTTTTGTTGCACCCATAACATTGTGGTTTGTTGCCTTGTACTAGTCCTATCTACTACCTCTTGGCGGATTTCATCCAAATTATCCAATTCACCCATGCAATTGGTCTAAATACAAGTAGGAAAGAAATTTTAGTCTGGATGTGAGTTGTTCATGGGTAGCAAATAATCCGTTGGCATCAAAGGATAAAAGCCATAAACCAGTTGAAATGAAATATGTCCAATGGTGACCTTGAATGTTGTGCAGTAACCGTGTGTAAATGTTCATCCCAATTGGTGTGATTTTCATTCACCAACTTAATAAACAATGAATTAATCACTTTGTTGGTGGATTTTGCTTATCCATTACCTTATGGGCAATAAGTGGTCAAGGTCATATGTCGTAACAAAAAATGGTGTGTAAGAATTTCAATAGCCTCATTAATAAAGTGGGTTCCCTAGTCACTTACCAAAATAAGCAGACAGCCAAATCATGTAAAAATGATTTCGTAAATGAATTTTGTTGTCACAACTATAATATTTTTGCATAATGCTTTTGCTTCCACCCACTTAGTGGTGTAATTAGTAGCTACTAAAATGTATTTGTTTTTGGTATACCTACTTATGGGTTTGATTGGGCCTACGAAATCCAATCCCCACTTCATGAAAGGTTTTGCTAGTAAGGATGTTACCAATTTTTCTATGCTACTTTATATTAAATTCCATGTTCATTTATAGTTCTCACAAGCTTGGCAATATTGGAGAACATCTTTGTGCATTGTTGGCCACTAATACTTTGTGTCCAAAATCTTGCGAACTGTGATTTCAAATGAAAAATGTCCATCACCGACTCCTTCATGTATTTCTTATAGCATTAAAGGGATTTTCAAGTCCTACAAGCAATGCCTCAAAACTTGGTCTTGACCTAGATGGTATAATTTTCCTTAAGTTGAATAAAAGCATAATGATTCCAAAGCTAACTTTTTTTGTCACAACCATAACATCAAGTTTGCAACAAAGTGTAGAGATGCAAAAGATGGAGCCCAATGACTCTCAAATGCACTCCCACTTTTGGAGTTGCACTTGTGTAGGAGTCCCAAATGCTTAAAATCTTGGTTAGAAAGGTAAATAAGCACCAAATTGGGCCCCCAATATACCATTGTAAAGGTTATGAAATTTAAATGGCTAAAGTGCCCTCATATTATTCATTTAGATCTGATATGGATGAATTATGATCAAAAGAAGGGGTGGGACACAAATCGGGAATTTGACTCCCAACCACAAATCCCTTTAGAACAAGGGTCAAATGTTCTTCTAATTGAGGCATGCAATACACCACTAGAAAGATCTTTTTGAAGGTTGTAAAATAGTGCCCTTGTATGCTCAAAAAAAAGGCTTGATTTGATAAATATATGAACATGCAAAGCTTTGGGACAACAAGAGTCCCAATTTTGGGACTCCCATTTAGGAGTCCCAAGAAAAAAAATGTCATTTGGATATAACTCCCGTGGAGAATCACATAATATATTATAGGGAAGGGAGTGGTGCCTCCTCCCAAAGGTTGTTGGTTGTGTAAAGCTTGTGTTTGAGGTTGTCCCTACTAAATCCACTACACCACTTACATTCAACTTGCATTAATTGTTTTTTTTCCTTGGTTGTGCAAGTTGATTTCATTTTGAACTCTTACTTGTGAATTTGTCATGGTCCCATACCAAAGTTCCAGCATGCCCTCCTACCCCCCAAAATGTTGCGAGTTAGGGAGCATGCCCTGACTTTTTTCTTTTTTTGTTTTCATTATGGGAGTCACATTTGGGTCTTTTAAGGAGTTTCGAGGTGTGTCACTTTTGTTCCTAGTCGTATTGAACCGCATAATTTTTCGATAATGAGGTACTTAGAAATTTCTTATAACCACATCGGTTGTAAGAAGAAAAGGGGAATGTTTGTTGTTTGACCTAGTACTCCACTTTCTTCTATGAAATCAAACATTTGAAATAAAACATCTGCCACAAAGTGAGATATCCCTAGTTTATAGATTACCGAAAAATCAGATTTTAATAAGAGAAGTAGCCACAATGTTATTTTTCCTGAAACTTGCGATTTTCAGACCAAGTATAATCATGCCATATGATCCACATAAGATAAATTTGTTGCCCAACAAGTAATGACAAAATTTATGGAGAACATACACCATCACGAGGGCCTCCCTTTTAGGTGTGGTATAATTATGTTCGACATTGCTGAATAATAATGATGCATAGGCAATTAGTTGGTCACATTTTTCGGTAAGGTTCTATGCCAACATAACTTCAACTACCAAATTATAAGCATATATGTGAACATGAAATTCAATGTCCCAATGCGGTGAAATCAAGATCGGTGCATCCATGTATCACTACTTAATTTCTTCCCAAGCCTATTGGCATTTTGTTGTCCATTCAAAAGCTTTTGTCTTTCGCAATAACTTGGTAATGGGAGCCATAATGAAAGCAAAGTCCTTGATGAAACACCTATAATATTGTGTCATGCCATTAAAAACCTCAATGTCCTTAAGTGTTTTTGGTGTAGGCATGTGAACAATAATCAAAATTTTCTTTAGATTTGGTAGCTTGCCTTCCTTGGATACGACGTATCCCAAGATAATGCATGAATGCACCATAAACATGCATTTTCTAGGGTTCAAGCTTATATCAAATTCTTTGCATTTATCAAAACATAGTCGTAGCTTTGGTAAATGGTTGTCCAAATTGTTCAACACGCTGAAATTATCCAAGAATAATTTCATGAACATTCCAAAATAGTCCTTGAAAGTTGAACTCATCACTCATTGGTAAGTTGGTGGAGCAATCTTGAGCCCAAATGGCATGACTACCCAAACGAAAGCTACCCAATTGATGATGAAAGCGGTCTTGTACCTATTTTCTAAGGTGATCATGATTTGGTGGTAACCAAAAAGTCCATCCAAAAATGAATAAACCTCATGCCCTACCACTTCATCCAATACCTCTTCAATGAAGGGTAAAGGATATGGATCCTTTTTTATAGTAGCATTGAGTAGTTGGAAATCCATGCAAATTCGAAGCTTGTCGTTTTTTTTTTATACAATGATAATTGGCAATAACCAACTAGCCTCCTCCATTAAGGCAATGAAACTAGCATTTAAAAGTTTGTTCAAATCTTGTTTGACTATTGCAACATAATTTGGGTTCATTCATTACCTAGCTTGATGAATAGGTGGGATAGTGGTGTCAAGTTCAATGTGATGCTGAGCAATTCATGGTGGAATCCCCTTCAAATTAATACAATTCCATGCAAAAATGTGCTTATATTACTTAAGCAATGCTTCTATATTTATGGCAACTAGTCCAACTAATGCCATATTCAATTTAATTATCTAAAGATTTTCGATAATACCTAGTGATCTTCAAGCAACGTCCATCGTGCAATCTCCAACTCTTGCATTTTGATACATGCAAGAGTAGTATCAACCAAAACCTTGGGATGTTTAATATTGTTATCCAAATGTTTTGTGACAATGATTATTCACATCATACCCCAATCATAAGTGACACGTTGGACCAATATTTCCAATAAATCTAATGACACCAATATTTTCTAATAGCACTGGTAGATCTAGTAATATTGGTAGATCCGAAAACAATGAAAGATTCAAAAAACTGATTTTTGGTATCTAAACCGAAATTCTTGGTGAAATTGGATTTAACTACAATTTGTATACTAGCTCCAAGAGGCTCCTTTTGTTGTATGTCCTTGATGGTTTCTTCAAATGAACATTGAAGCCTCTCCTCTTCTTGTTAATTAGCCAAGTTTTTGTTCTTGAAAGGTTCTTTCTCCTTGAATACCACATTTTCGAATATTTGATAACAAGTGGTTATTGCCAAAACCATGTTGACATCAACATTGTCCTTCTTGGGTGTAGCTACCATTACTTTTCCCTTGAACATGGCCCAAGTTGCATCCTTATAAGGGTAGTCGTAAATTTTATGTTCAATGGAATTGCAAATGAAGCATTAGTAAATGATGGAATTATATTTGTTCACTTTTTTGTGACCTCCTTTGTTATCGGATTTAGTTCATGTACCACCAAGTTGAGTCAAAATTCCATTCATTGCCTACCCCCTTGTTGTCCTTAAGTTTGTTGTTTGGGTTGTCTAGGTTCCAATGGTAACGCTCCTTGGAATGTTTCGGTTTATTACATTGACCACAAATCACATATATTTTCCTTCCTTTGCTACTCTTCTTTTGCTTGGTCGGTGGTTTTAGCAACTTCTGGTATTTATTGGCATTTCCCATACTTCCTTCACAAGTGACTGCGGTTTTTTTATGTTCAAACAAGGTGTCCCTCTTCATCCATGCTATAGTTATTTGGAGATATGGTTATCAACTAGCTTGAAAGAAAGTTGTCAACAGACTATCGTCTACTTGATTCTAAAGGCAATTTGTTAATTTTGGTATATGTTCATAGTATACTTTTAGTTTTTCATCTCCACCTTGATTTATCACTTGTAATGCCATGTACACTTGTTTGTTCATTTGTACTTTTTGGTAGCATTTACAAAATGTAGCCTTCATTGGCCTAAATGGCCTTATGAAACACATGTATATGAACATCTAAATCCATTTTCGAAATGTAAATGGGGTAGGGTAAAGATTTCCTACTCGGTGGGGGATTTGGTGCTATAGGGGGGTTGGACAGGATACCACGAAGGGTACCACAAATTCCAAGTAAGCCCCATCCACAACTACTAGTTTTGCAACGTATGATCTTAGAATTTGGTCTACTAGGTGACTGCTAATGCCACCCCCTAGAGGTCCACCTCTTGGAGACCTATTACCATCTCCACCAAAGGGTCCACCGCCACCATTGTTGTATGTACAGTCTATCCACCAGTAAGCAATCTACTAGCATCTCCAATTAAGGGTGGTCTTCCTCTCTGGTCATGGTATGATTTTCCAATAGGAATGATTTGTGGCATCCTAGAGTTGTGTTTTCTTGTTAAATAGTCTTTGTCCTCATTTGAAGGCTCCTCATGATCTGTTATAATCCCAATTTGTACAATTCCTGGAACTAATTTTGGTTATATCATGGGGTTAGTTAAAGGGTTAGACATAGGAGGCCACATTGTTGGAACACCCTTTATGCCCCTATAACCAGAACCAAAATATGGTGTATAAGGTCTAACATGAGAATATATTGAACTTGAAAAACCAAATATTATAAATTCAATATCCACAATATGATTGCCAAATGTTAAAGACACTTAGTGAACTATCGAGTTCTAGGTACTTAAATGAAATAGGAGTAGAAAATGAACATTTCAATTTTGCAACATTAAGTGACAAATTAGACACCAAAAGTTTATAAAACTAGTAGTTCAAATAGACTATAGGTTTCTATCATGCAAACACTTCAAACTTGTGAACATACAACTTTTAACTTAAAACACGATGGAAAACAACCACACATAGAATTTTACATACAAAAGGTATGGCAAGAAATAGTGATTTTACTTCATAAAATATTTTCCTATGTAGTTTGCACAAGGACAAAGGCTTCAATTCCTCAAAGGAAGAAGTAAAAAACAGTGGAACATGCAGTTAGCCTAATCCCCCAAAAAATTGGTCCTAAAATTAAACAATATAAATTGGAAGTAAAATCAGTTTCGATAAAAAAAAAACTTTTCAGTAAAATAATTTTAATTTTGGTTTCGATTTCAATAAACATCTAATAAAAAATCAGTTTCGGTAAATGAAAATTGGTAGCAATCTACCTTCAACAACAACATTTGATATTTGTGAAAATCGTTGAGAATTGATTAGCAAATATTTTTCAAAAATATTGTTCATTTTTCCATGCATGACCAAAAGGCATGCACATAAATTTTTATTGTTCATCATTGGAGTCCTCCATGATTAACATACCTAAACACATATACAATTGTATGTACAATCATTTCATATGTTATTAACAAAAAATATAATTTAATATGTCCTATGTGAATGAATCAAAATTTATGTAAATTGTTCATGATTAGACCTTATATTTCATATAATTTGAAAAAGGAATAAAAGACAAGATTATAAACTTTGAAAGAATATTTGATATCCTACTTTCATTATAAGTATATGTTTATAGTGGATGTTTTAAATTAAACACATAGTGCATAACATCTCTATAAAAAAACATTTTATTTTTGGATAAACATAACATAATTTTTATATTCTAAATTTGTAAATTGAATGATCCATGATTGATTTCACAATTTCATGCATAATTTTTTTGAGAACATACCAAAACATGTTTATAATGTTTAGAATATACTTGAAATATGTAAAGTACAGTTTTATTACCTTAAATTGCCAAGCATTTGAAAAAAGAATAAAATACATTGAGATTATATAATTTAACACAATATTTGATATTCAACATTCATTATAGTTATACAATCAATGAACATGCATATCTACCATTCATTGCATAACAAATTTATTATATTTTACATATGTAAATTGAATAATTTTTCATTGATTTCATAATTGCATTCATTTTTTTATAAAAAATATTCTTAAAATATTTATAGTATACACAAAATAAACTAAATGTATTTTGTTATGATGAAAAATTCATAAATTAATAAATATGCATAATTAGTGAATTTTCAATTGATATTATTTTCAATTTTTCTTCTTTTATGAATACAAATTCAAGAAAAAGGCGAATTGGAAACACTTCGCAAATTACTTGGTAAAGCTTTTCAACCTACTTACATGGACAACTGGTTGAAGGAGTTTGAATAATTATTTTTGGACAACACTTTGCTCAAGGTGCAAAATTGAACATTGGCTAAAAAAATCCTGAAGTGGAAGGAATGGTTGCAAATGGTGCAAGAGATCATTAGAAAATAGATTCAAGAAATTATGGACATTGCTCGTGCATATGAAAAGGCCTACTTGAATGAAATGGTTGCATCTTGGTTTCATTTTGAAGGCTACAAATATGACTAGCTCATTGGCAAATTTGTTGAGGTACTTATTGATTAAAAAGAGTTCACATGTGTAATCAGTTGTTATGGTTACAAGTTCTTGGGGCAAACCTGTTATTACCACCACTGAAGATCCTGAACCCATTAGAGGAGGAGCGGAGCTGGCCATTGTTCCTTATACCTTACCTTTACCCACAAAACCTATGGAAATACTTGTTTTTAACATTTAGGTAGAAGTCTTGGAATAACCTATCATTCCAAAACTTGTACCATTAATTTTACCAGAGATTGGAATAGGTGTAAAGGTTACATTGATTGATAGTGTTACCCATGCCTCTAAATTTTTAGAATTCTATATACAATACTAAAGGATACACTTGTTATGGAAAAACTAGATCTTCAATCGTTCATTTGGCTGAACCTGTTGATACCACAAGTGAACAACCTATTGATGACCTAGTTGCAAGAATTACACATGTGGTTCTGGGTGTTTAATTTTGAGGACCAAATTTAGATTTCAAAGGGGAATAATGTTAACCCAATTTTTCAATGTATATAGTAATTTGTTTACTTAACCAGTAATTAGTAAGGCATTTGAATTGTGGATATTTTAATTTTTTGATTAACAAGTTCAAAGGATAACTTGTTTGTTGTAAGAACTAGTAACAATATTATTGCAATAACCTGTTGGTTAACTTAACATGAAAATTTGAACTTGTGACCATAACTTGTTATTTTAATTTTTGAGTTGTACTAACTAATGATTATTTAAGTTACAACAACACTATGAGTTGGTATATCTAGGAAGATTTGGACATATAGAGGACCAAAATTACTTTCGATAATTTTTTGTGTAACTTTTGGATAAGTTTTGATTTATAAATAAAATTGCTTAAGATTTTTGGAACATTTTTCCTTTATGTTAGGATAATGCAATGCTTGAAGTTGTTCTTTCTCATAAAAATCCAAGAAATTAAAGAGCATTTAGTTATTTTCTGATGTAAAAGCTTGAGCAACATGTTGATGAAATTGAACAAACTAGAGTTATAAATTTGAAAAAGGAAATATAAACTAAGTAGGGCATAAAACACCTTTAACATTAATTTATATTGAAACATACACAACACCTTAATGCCTCACATTTATACTTGAATGGGTTAATGGATTTTTTCGCATCTTTTGAACTATTGACATTTACACATGAGTTGAATCATTCATTTTTAATGTTGTTTAATCCACTACTCATGAATTGCATTTTACACTCAACATAATTTTTGAAATGGATGTGTAAAAATTTGGGACTCTTGACATTCATATTTGAATGGGTTAATGATCAAGTCAAAATGTTTATGGATGTAAAGTCTAGGATGCATGTAGGCCTCTAAATTATAATTTTTTCATATATTAATTTTGTGTACATTTATGTAAAATTTTAAAAAAAAATTCCCCTAGTTTTTTTAAAGCATCATGGATAAGTTGTTATTATAAATGTTCATGATGCCACACCAAAAAAACCCCAAAAATAATCCGTAATTTTTTCCCATTTTTTTGGTGTGTGAAAAAAAAATCCATTAAAAAAAATAATGGATTAAAATTTAAAATTTTAATTATTATTATTTTTGGTTGTTATTATTCTTATGAAAAATAATTAATATTTTATACTTATTATTGTTAAAATTTTATCTTGTTACAAGTTTATGTTTAAATATTTAAAGATGAATTCAAAATTTTAATTAATTGATTAAATAAATAATGGTGATAATAATAATGACATCAATTATATTTTAATCTTTCCATTTTAAAATTTTTGTAATCTTCTTCAAAATCATTGATAAGGAAATTTAACCATGTTTTGGTTATAAGCCATATATGGAGGTACAAATCTATTAAAATATTTTTATATTTTGGCTATAAGTTCTAAAATTCATTGTATAATTATATCATTTTAAACTATAAAAGTGTAAAAACAATATTTAAATCTTTTGTTGATGTTGATTGCCTTCTTTGTATTTGCAAAATGGTGAAAATTCACGACAAAGAAAATTCAATTACATTATTAATATTTATTTAAAATTTTAAGAAGATTGGATAAGATATATAATGATTTCAAATATTAAAGTTATTATTATTTTTTAAAAATGATGTTGGAATTGTTTATGTGTTTAATGTTGGAATTATTATAATTATTTTAAAACTTGTACTCATTAAGGTAACCTTTTTTCATTAAAATTTGTGATATCAAATTTTGGCATTTTATTTATTTTTACATTTTTTCCATTTTTTTCCAACAAAAATTGCCAAGTTAGGGAATTTTGAAACCAAAAATATATGTTGGTTGTGGGGGGCAAAAAGGGGGGGATACAACTATTGAAACCAAAAATTTCATCAAATTGTTATTTTTTATTTTTAAAAATGAAAAAAATCTTACATCATTAAAATAATAATAATATGTTGCAAATTTTTTTCAAAGTTAAATAATTAATGATTTGTATTATTTTATGATTCATCTTGTTAAACAAATATGGTCTTGATAATTAAATGATTATATCGACTACTTAATTAATGTTTCTTCTTGTGGTCAATTTCTGCCAATTTAAGGGGGCAACAACATTAAGAAAATATTTCTATTGAAAGAATTTTTTTGGTCAAATATTTAATAAAAATATAGGAAAAATCATAATATTGAAAGATTTAAACAAGTTTCCAATTACACAATTTGTCTATAACCAAATGTGGCAATTTTTTTATGAATGATTACCATTGTAATAATATCAGAAATAAATAAATAAATAAATAGTACCTAATCAAAGTGAGGAAAAATAAAAACTTGCAATTTTACAAAATTGGACATATTTTATGTATTGTAAATAAAATTGTAAATGACTTAACAAATGTATTTTAAAATTGATATTGAATTTACAAAAATTCTACATCAATTTAAACCAAAAAAAATTTGCAAATTTATTCATGAGTTTTTAAAATATTAATAAGCATTAAAAAAAATTTAAATTCAATATCAATTTAAAAATGCATTCGTTAAGTCATTTTACAATTTTATTGTAATAATGCTCATCAATTTCAAGTTTTTTTTAAGCTTTAAATTTTTATTTTTGTAAATTTGTATTATTCTTTTGAGTGCATTATTACAAGTCCACGAACCCATTTGTTGAATTATGTAATTTTAAAAAAAAATGTGAATTTTAAAATTAAAATATTTATTTAAAAAGAATTAAATCCTTTGTTGATGTTGATGGCCTTTTTTATGTTTGCAAAATGGTGGAAATTCACCACAAAAAAAACCTTTAGTTACATCATTAGCATTTATTTTAAATTTTCAAAAGAATTGGATAAGGTTTATGATGATATCAAAGATCAAGCTTAAATGTTTTCAAATAAATTTGATGTTGGGATTGTTTATGTGTTGAAGGTTGGAATTATTAGAATTAGTTTTAATTTTTTATCCATTAAAAGTAACATTTTTTTTCTCAAATTTTTAATCCCAATTTTTTGGCAAATTTTTTGTTGTTTACATTTTTCTTTGAATTTGCACTATTTTTTCCATTTTTTTCCCAAGAAAAATTGCCAAGTTAAGAAAATTCAAAATTTTAAAAAACATGTTGTTGGGGGGAGGGGCGGGGGGGGGGTTAATCCAATTATTTAAGCCCAAATTCTCACCAAGTTAAATTGTGTTTCCTTTTACAAAGGAAACAAATGTAAAATATATTCTTACGTCATTGAAAAAAAATTATGTTGTGATTTTTTTTCAAAGTCATGTAATTAATCATTGGTATTAATGTATGATTAATTTTGTTAAACAAATATTGTCTTGAAAATTCAATGGCTACATTTATTATTTAATTAATGTTTCTTCTTATGACCAATTGCTACCAATTTAAGGGGACAACAACATCAAAAAAAGATTTTTTTGGAAGAAAGAAAATTTGAGCCAAATTTTAATATATATTGTTAATTTTTTACAATAAAATATTATAAATAACCATAATATCAAAATATTTAAACAAGTTTCCAACTACACAATTTGTCTATAGCCAAATGTGGCAATCTTTTTATGGATAATTACCATTTTAACAACATCGTAAAAATAAATAAATAAATTTATACCTAATCATATTGGAGAACATAAGAACTTCCAAAATTCCAAAAAATGCACATATTTTATGTAATGAAACTTTTTTATAAAAGACTTAATAAATGCATTTTAAAATTCACATTGAATTTATAAAGATTTTAGGTCAATTTAAACAAAAAGATATTTGTTGATTTATTCATAAAATGTTATTTAAAGGTTTTTTTAATATTGTAAATTTAACTTTTGTAAATTATAATAATTTGTTTGAATACATTATTGAATAAACTTCAAGATCATCCTTTCATTTTAAACATTTGAATAAATTTTACAAAAATATAAGTATGTTAAAAGTTTGAATTTCCTAATCAATTTCATGCCAAACATGGTAAACTTAAACATTTTCAACTTGATCAATAAAATGTTGAAGTGGTTTGGTCAACTTATTATATGCATATTTGCAAAGGAAAAACTTATCATATGCATATTTGCAAGTCGAAATTCAATTTAACTTTATTTGAAGCCTGACTTCACCCAAATTACTATTTAGTTTTGACGCCTGGCTTCATCCAAATTACTATTTACTTGTGAAGCCCGACTCCATCTATATTATTATTTACTTTTTGAAGCATGATTTTCACCCAATAACAATGGAATAAAATAATTGATGAAGAAACTAAACCATAATTTAATTGTATTGTTTCCTTGAAGGTCCCAACTATATTTAATTCACTCTAAACACATCATTTTCATTCCCTTCATTATACTAAAAAGTAGATGCAACACTATAATCACATCTAATCAACATATTGTTTTGATAATTATCAACCTAAAAATGATTCTCATATGCTTTCATATTTTTATAAATGTTATGAAGCTTGGGGGAATTAAAAGCTAGATTTCAACTAAATTGGATCTATATTAATAATTATAAAACTATAAACTTGACAGTTACATTTTGGCATCCTCCACCCACATGGCCATATCATTCATCTCTCTAAGGTGGGTTGGAAGTTCCACAAGTTTGCCACATGTGATGAGGTGTGATGCCATGCACAAATTCAACTCTTCTAGCATGAACTTGTGCCTTTGCATCCTTGTATTTCCTAGAGCAACCATACCACATGATATTCCTTGAGTTAATGATCACCATTTTCATGGCTAGGCATTGTTTTCAAAGATCAAACAATCTACTTTATGTCCATTAAATGAGCTTTTGTACCAGTTTCAACATATGGAACTTTCCAAACCCCTCCATATGGCATGCCTTAATCAAGTTGACAACACTACAAACCATTGCTTCACACATTGGCTAACTCTAGGAATTATTTTGCTTCCAACCACATTTGCCATAACTAGAGTCTTCATCACTATTAAAAACCCATAGACCAATACAATCCAAATGATTAATAGGATTTGAAAATTTAACTCTAGGAATTTTTTTACTTCCAACCACATTTGCCGTAACTAGAATCTTCATCACTATTAAAAACCCATAGACCAAAACAATCCAAATTATTAATAGGATTTTGAAAATTCAACAAGAAGCAAACATTATGCCAAATCTCATATCGGTATCTTTACAAGGAACTAGTTCTCATCTAAAAATAACTTACAAATTTGTTCACAAATCATAACATTCAACCAAATATGTTGAACAAGTTACCACCTTTCACACCAAAAAAACACATTTGACCCAAAAAAAAAAAAACCCGGACATCAATCGCATGTTTGGTGACAACCTAAGGTTTGACAAAAATTATAATTTTTTGCGGGGGTGGGTTCTTTTGCTAAATCATTTACATTAACATGTAAAAGGAAATACAAAAAAAGGAATAAAATTTAGAAAATAAAATTCAATTAAAAATAAATTTAATGGGTGAAAAGCCAACTAAAGTTAAACACTTCATAGATAGCAACAGAAGTGAGAATACCATTCTAACGAAAATTACTAGGTTTTAGATCTTTAAAAAACACAGAAAAAATTAAATATAGGTCATGAGCTACAAACAAGACACAAAGATCCATGCAACATGAATGATGCCACAAATCCACAACGCATGCAATAATCAAAACTCTTTCACCAAAAATGAAATCCCCAAACTACATTTTAGAAAAAATTGTCCAAGAACATTGTTCTCCAAAACTATGGTAACAATAGAAAACACCAAGGATCAACAACACTCTTCCACCACTAAACTTGTTCCAAACTACAAACAACTTGAAAACTTGTTGAAATAAATAATGTACATACTCCAACAACAACAAATTCCAAACATGGAAAGATTGGAAAATGAAAGAAAGAAAGAATAAAAAGAAGCAAGTGCATCAACAATGCTGAAATAGAAGAAGCACAAAAAGATGTGAAAGCCAAAAGGAAAATCAGGAAACCACAATAATGCTTTAAAGAGCCAAGGAAAAAAAGAAAAATGTACCAAAAGGTGTTGAAAGATGCCCCCAAAAAGAAAGAAAAAAAAGATGCTTTTAAAATTTCGTCATTTCTTTACACATGTGAAGGGCCATCCAAATTTTCAGCCCTTTATGAGGCCGATATTGCCTATCCGTCTCATAACGGAAGCCTCAAATCCAGAAGGATCTATAGTCAGACCCTTTTCCTATATGAATATTTCTCCACCCAAAAAAAAGTAAGCAGTTTCAATTTTATTTTTTAAAGGCAGGATTTTTTTCCGTTGCCAAGGCCGGCGGAAACCCAAAATGGGGTGGGAGAGACCTAAATTCCAATGGCAGGGCCCGACAAGCGGTGAATGGGAATTATAGAACAGATTTTAGTTCAATAGGCAGACCAAACCGGCGCAATCTGAACCGTCGCCAGCGTGAAAAGCCGATCTGGGCCGTCCGAGAGAGATCGGTGGCCGGCTGGAAAGTCCGGATCTGAGACGTCGGAGGGAGAAATACATTACCGGCAAAAATCGCACAGGTTTGCTACCAAACGCTGCAAACAAAGCAAGCACAAAAGACCTAACACTAGTGTTCCTCGTTGCTGCTCGTTACCAGACGAGCTACACGCTTGCTGTCGTTGGTGCCTCGGAAGCTCTGTGCTTCCTGGCGTGAGGATGGCGAAGCCATGGAGTGGAGCAGGAGCCTGGGCAGCGGAAGCGGAGTGGGCTGATGCTCAAGCCAAAGAGCGAGAGGCGTTCAAGGGTGTGGGAGGCCAAGATGCGTTCGCGTTCCCTTCTCTCGGAGATGCCGCGACCGCCAAACCTAAGAAGAAGAAGGGGCAGACTTTCTCGCTGTCGGAGATCACAGTTGGCAAGTATGTCGGACCTGGTGGTAAAACCAGGGGGGTCACCGATACTGCCAAGTTGACCACAGAGGAAATGATGATGCTCCCCACAGGACCCAGAAACCGAAGCGAGGACGAGCACGCTGAGGTCGGAGGACTCGGTGGAGGGTTCAGAGACTACGGCGGCAATCGGGGCGACCGCGGTGACAGAGAAGAGAGGCGCGATAGAGGGGGATTCGGCGGAGGCTTCGCGGGCGAGCGTGACAGGGAGGGAGGAGGAGGGTTTGGACGGGATAGAGAAAGGGACGACGGGCCTTCCAGGGCAGACGAGGACGACAAGTGGGGGGCTTCCAAGAAGTTCGTGCCTTCGCAGGGTGTCGAGCGAGGAGGTGATCGCGGAGGAGGATACGAGGAAGACAGACGGAGTGGGAGGGTAAGCGATAGGGATCTTCCCTCCAGGGCCGATGAGGTGGATAACTGGGGATCGAGCAAGAAGTTCGTCCCATCCGCACCAGCAGGTGGTGACGGCTATGCAGATAGGAGAATATCGGGGAGGTTTGAGGAAAGGAGGCTTAGCGGGGGCTACGAGGATGCTCCCGTAGGCGGTCCTTCACGGGCCGACGAAGTGGATAACTGGGGAAAGGGAAAGAAGTTTGTGCCGACTGCGGCTCCCACGCATCGTGGATCGAGGTTCGAGATAGCATTCAAGGACGCAGGCGCCGAAGCAGACCGATGGGCAAGAAGAGAGCCTGTACGGGAGGTAGAGCCCAGAGTGTCGGAAAGACCACGCCTGAAGTTGCAGCCTAGAACCATTCCTGTGGATACCTTTTCCCCTCCACCCGCCCCTCTCGCTTCTGAAACTAACGGGGAGAAAGTTTTGCATCCTGTTCTGGACAATACCCTAACTGAGGAGCAACATCAATCAACACAAGCGTTGAAACCCCGGCCGAATCCATTTGGACAAGCACGGCCGCGGGAAGAGGTTCTTGCAGAGAAGGGCCAGGATTGGCGGAAGATTGATGCAAGTCTGGAGACGCACAGGGAGAGTTTTAGGAGGCCAGGCAGTCGACCATCTAGCAGTCATTCTAGCCGAGGAGGTGGGGGTGTGTCCAGCAAGCCTCACACACCGGAGATTGGATTGGAATCTGTGGCAAACCCTCGACCTAGACCAAATCCTTTTGGTGAAGCGACGCCGCGAGAAGTCTTGCTAGAACAAAAGGGAAAAGACTGGCGGATGTTGGATGTTGACCTTGAGCGGCACATTGCACAGGAGAGGTAGTTTGATTCATGTTTAGAATGATGTTAAGGCATGTTTTGATTTTTTTTGCCTATGTTCATCTTCAATTGTTCTTTTGCTCTGTGCTCTATCACGTTGAAGAGGTTCGCACTGATGATTTTCCCATAACCCTAAGATATATTTGAATCCAGGGAGCAGTGTCCTGGTTTGTTTGTGCCAGTGCTGCACTTCCATCAAAACTTCTTCAAAACTTCACAGCTTTTGTATCTTGGGTTGTGAAGCAGGGAAGCTGGAGTTCTTTTAGGTTTTGTCCAAAATCTTGAGTGCTAGCCAATGTCATGACTGAGCCTTCTTCTCATTGTTTCTGGAAATGCCACAGAAGCTCAGAATGCAGATTTTTGTGTCACTGTTTGCCCACAATCTGAAGCTGACAAATTCAGTAGTAGTAATGGCAGCTAGTCACCACCATTCATGATAAAGTGACAGTCTGCCACTTTTTGAGTGACATTTTCAAGGTTTTGACTGCCTCATCAAGGTTGTGCTTGTTTTGATTTGGCTGGAACTGGCACAGCAGCTACCTTGAAAGTATATTTGTGGAGTTTTCTCTGCAATCTCATGGATATATTTTGTCAAGCATCTGGGCTTATGCAATGTTGGGAGTGGATGCCTAGATAAAATGCATTGGTAATGTCCCCATCCCAGGTACAAGGTTGAAAGCTGCCATTCCTCCATGTTGCCCTTGCCTTCTTCTACCTTTCCCTAGCTAGAATGAGCTAAAAAGGATCATGTTTGTTTCAGGTACAAAAGAATTGGTATCACGTGTTCCAGTTCTTGTTGAGAATGTCTGCCTCCTGTTGATCATGTGACATGGTCAATGTGATGGGGATCTGCAGTGTTACAAATTCCAATTGGAAAACCCACAGGTCTGTTTGAGTGATGACTTCTTAAATTTTCAGAGTCAAGTAGATTTGCAGTAGTTCCAGGTCTTTCAACACTTGTTGTGAGGGGCTTGCACTACATATCAGTAGCTTTGTTTCTTGAGTGCCAGCCAACATCATGACTGAGTCTTCCTGTTGCTTTTGGAAATGCAACATAAACCCAGCATGCAGATTTTGTATATTGGTTTCCCCAAAATCTTGGTCAGATTATTGTGTACCCTAATTACCTACATCTGCTGTTGGGAGCTGATGAAGTCGGTGGGTAGTCGCAACAGTGTCTCACTGCTATTCGTGATGAAGGTGAAGGTCAAACAGTTTGTGAGTGGCTCTCATAAGGAGGTTATGACTGCACTCATTGTTCTGTTACCTTCAAATTGTTGTTGTGGATTTATCTGCATTGTCATAGATATATGCAGTTCAATTAACAGTTCAACAGTGATGGTCATGTGAGGAATTGTTCACTATGCTTGGGTGTAGCAAAACTCGGTTTGAATGAGCTACACATCTCCTTGCCCTGAATTGTGATCTCGAGAAGGAATGAGTGCATGATCGTTGACTGTAGTATTGTGTGACTGATATTGCCTTGTTTTCAAGCGTGTGGCAGTTATGGACTGGATCCCTGCTTATTTCATCTATTCCCCTGACTTCCTAATGGGCCTGAATGATGCAACCCATGACCAGATGCATGGCTTCTGCTCTGTGGAAGTTGTATGCATGGTTGCAATGTGTTTGGTGTTTGAGATTGTGATCAATGTCTTGACAAGTTGCACAAAGCTGATCCATGTGTTGGTTGATGACTGTCGGTTCAGTTTCAAATCAGACTCAGAGCCAGAGGAGAAGTCCATTTTGATGGAGGGAAACAGTGCGTGATTTCAAAGAAAGAGAAGAATGCTCAATGCTGTACAGGCAAATTGTCCTTGGAATTCAAGAATGGATCTTTGATTCACATCTATGAGAAATGTTGAGCAGCGTGCTTTTGAGAAAATTCAAAACCTTCTGGATATCTTTAGTGGCCCGAAATTTGTATCTGAAAGGCAATGGCCAGTCATGGCAATGGTGTTTGCACATCATATTCTTTTCTCTGGTGTAAGATATTTCTGCATGTTAGCTAAAAAGTAGTAGCAGGTGCCACCATTGTCCTGAGCCCTGGTCAGTGGATCTCAAAAAGTCTGAGGAAATTTTCTTATTGCTGGAGTGACTTGGAGATATAACTCAGGTTGACATTTTGTGGAGAGTTTTGATTGTTACTGTATTAGGTCCCCTTTGCTTTATTCATAAATTAAACCTAGATTTATCTGTGCAGCCAGCTCTACTTCTCTGACTGATGTTTCTAAGTGGCTGTGTTCTTTCTTCAAAGCTGTGTTTCCTACGGTCAATGACCTTTGGGTGTCTAAACTCAAAAAAGCAGATGTTCCTTGTGATAGTAGTTGGATTCTCAATGACTTTACAGGAGTGGTGGAGGTAATAAATAATCTGAATCGTTCGAGATCTGAAATTGATAAAGCTTCCCCACTTCTGTTGCAGTCTTTTGATTTCTTTACTCTATACACTAAAATTGACCTAGTGGATCCAAAACCTTGCATGAGAGTTCTGATAAATAAAGTGTTTGATCAGATGCTGAAGCTTCATCATTTTAAGTTTTTGATGGTTCGAAAAACAGCTTCGAACTTTAGGTTTTTGTGGCTGAAAAATGAAGGAGAGATCAATTTGTTTGAAAATCTTCATAGCTTCAAAATTGTGGAGGCTACAGATTTGATCTCTTGGCTGGATTTATTATTAGACAATTTGTTTCTTTGTTTTGGTCAGGTTGTTTATAGAGGGTTGCATTGGTATCCCCATGGGTACAAATTGTGCGGTCTATTTGGCTAATTTCTATCTCTTCTCCTATGAGTTTGATTTCATTAAGCATCTCTTGAGGAGTAACACGTGTCCTGTTGTGCTTCATAGTTTGTCCTTGGTTCGTAGGTTTGTGGATGATCCTTTTGTTCCTGATTTTCCAGATTTTGAGAACTTCATGTACCTTAACCAAGACTCTTTTGGTAGCGGCATATACCCAAAAACCTCTTGTGAGTTGAATTGTACATCTAAAGGCTTCTCTTGTAATTTCTTGGATCTAACTGTGAGACAGAGTCCTCAAGGTTTATCCTGTGACATTTTTGACAAGCGCTCTC
>Ga0209611_10004873_pt1 | contig 22786 bp, 9 predicted proteins | sample S1TSphgellanicum_3_FD_187693 | JGI IMG/M metagenome (GOLD analysis project Ga0209611, IMG submission 187693) | Host-associated microbial communities from peat moss isolated from Minnesota, USA - S1T2_Fc - Sphagnum magellanicum MG (SPAdes) (version 2) | ecosystem: Host-associated > Plants > Peat... | reverse complement strand
AATTTGAAGTTCATTTTTAGGGGTTGTGTGTGTGTGTGTGTGTGTGTGTGTGTGGATTTGCAGGTTTTGCTTTGAATACTACATACTTCATCCTTAATATATCACCTGAAATTATCTACACTCATCACTCAAATTTCCAACCTTTTGTATTTAATTCAAACAAATTCAAAGATGCTAAATTCTATATGTAAGATTTGTGTTTATTTACTAATTTGATCTTGTGGTGTTCATTAATGATGAAAGGATATTTTGGGGTTTTGGTTAGTTATGTTTTTTAAAGAATGAAGTGAAAAGATTTATGTGTCAAGGATGAATTTTATTGAATATAGACATGACAACTTTGGATTTGTTTCAAGTATGCAAAAAGGTTGGTGATTTTTTTGTTGGACAGGATTTTGGATTTAGATTGCACTTGTTTGGTTGAAAAACCAAATGCATGTATATGTGTCACTATGTTGTACAATGCCATGCAAAATTTAATTAATTATCCTTTTATTGTATCCTAACTGGTAGCTAATTAGGTATATTAAGTAAAGTAGTAGATTTTTTTTAAAGGTTCTAAGGTGATGGGAACACTAATTTAGTGTCTTTATGAAGGTACCCTAACATGTAAACCCCAACTGAGGGTTCATGTGAACGTAATCATTAAAGTAAGATCCAAATAGGTTCTGGGTTTAATATAATTGTGCTTCTATTTGAATGTTTAACATTGGAAAAGGTTTTTGTGAGTGAAAGTGTAAGACATGTTTTGTCTTTAGCTTAGTTTAGAAAGGCTTCCTTTTGTTTTCATTGTATTCTAGCAACTTGTTTGTGCATTTAGTTGTTTTCTAGTTTAATTTGCATTTTTTTGGGGTACTATAATGAGTTCAACAAGGCATTTGGGTTTTTTTTTTTTGTTTGCAAAATGTTTTTACTCTACTTGAACTCTTTGCATAGATCTAGCTTCATTCCAACATCTTCTTACACTTTAAAGAGTTGAACATGGCATTTTGTTATTTAAAATTCATTTTTTCAGTAGTTTTGCTCTTCAAGATTTTATTGTGTATGTGTGAGTTCATTTTTTTCATAAGAACTTTTGTGGTTAAAAAGTAAATTTATGTTTTTTAAAAAAATTTGATGGTATTCTGAGTTTCTCTCCCCCTTGAATGCTAATGTACTTTTTTGCAGGTTTTTTTTCAATCTCACTGTGTATGATCAAACTGAGAGTACTGGTGGTGTCTGATTTTACAGATATCTCTACCGTTTGAGGGATTATTTTTAAATCAAAATGGTTCATATGCCATTGTGGGAAGTGGATTCGAGTGTATCCATTATGACCTAATTTACAGTTATGGATTTCTGAGTATCAAGTTTGTGTTAGTTGGCACCTGTTTTTCAAGGCTAAATGTTGGTGGATATGTTAACATTACAAACTTTGGAATAATATTTATATATATATATATATATATATATTAGAGGGGAGATTGGATGTTCATGTTGAAGGTTGAATGCACAATAGTTATTAAGAATATTGATATATTTTTGTTAAGGGGTCAAAAAAATTAGACTTGTTATTATCATAAACATCTTAATAACTATTAAAATTTAATAATTATTAGTGGCAGATTTAGCATCCTGTATCAAAGGTGTGAAATTAATGAGATTAAATAATTCATGTTAATGCATCATTAGGTATAAATCACCCAATCACTTATGAGATTTTAAAGAAGAGCTTAAAATAAGAATCTTATTTTTATGGGGTCAATGTGAGTCTTGTGTGACTTTGTGAAAACGAAGGATTATATGAGTATTTTTATGACATTTGATAAGTTTGTAATTTGAATTTGAAGTGGAGAACTTTCCTAGAGAGATGTGTGGTGTAATATTAAAAAAGAGAGAATAGTTTGAAAATGTACTTGTGTGTTATTTTAATGGAAAGTAGTTGAAAAACTTTCATGTGTTTTATGTGAGTTTATTTTATTAGAATATGAGGAAGGTAGTATAGTTTAAGTTTACCTAATGTGTTGTTATTTTATATTATGTTTCATTTATAAAAAAGGTAAGAATGTATGCTAAGTTTTTTTGGAGTTGGAAATCACTAGTTGCCATAGGAAGGTAGTAGCAAGTATGTGGCAATAGGAAGGAAGAATACTTGAAGGTTGAAGTTTGCATAATAAATGGGGTTATTGTAAACAATAGACAATAGCCATGAAAAGGTGCAAATGTTGTAGACAATAGGTAGCGTTGGGAAGGTTTTATTGGGTATTACATGCATTGTAAAGGTGTGGACAATAACTATGGAGGGCCTATAAACTCATTGGGCAACATTCAAAAGCATTAAAAGTATTATAAAACCAGAGGTTAGTTATTTTTCAATCCCTCTCATCTTGCCTACTTACTTTCTATATTTTCTTCCTTTGGCACTTCTACAATAGTTTACAAACAAAACATTAGATCTATTTTGAAATGACAGATGAAATTTTTTTTTTGTTTTTTTCTTTTGTGTCAATATTTAACTATTACTTGAATAATTGTAATAGAGTAAGGCAAGTGAGGCTAATTTCTTTTGGGAATATTTAAGAGTTAACTCTGTTATTTCGACTTAACCTCCTTAAAAACAATAATTTTCAAAAGTCGCAATTTCACCCCTTAACAATTTTGTTCATATACAAAATATACCCTTTTTAAATACATGTACACAAGAATCTCGTTACTCTTATGCATCATTGTTATTACAAATGAACAAGAATTCAAAAAATTCAAATTCACTTCCTTATATAAGCTAATTGATTTTTATTAATAATTAAATTAGTTACCTAACACCAAGTGAAAACTAATTCAAATCTAAACTACTAACTAATAATATAACTAACAAGATAATTAGTAATTATATAAATTATGATTTAATACTTACAAAAACTAAATATGTACTTGATACATGGTTAATATGTACCACTAACTATAACTAAAAATGTAACTAATAACTAATTAATTAACATTTTTTAAAATTATATATTAACAATTACAAAAATCAATATGTGTAGTTAATGCAAGGTCAACATGTTTCTCGTGGCTTTAAAGTTCCTTACCATGCATACCATTTGAAATTTTATGTAGAAAAATGATCTTGGGAAGTTGGGGACCATTTCAATGGTGGTCCCATTAAAATCTACAAAATTGTTCATTTTGGTTATCTTTTATGGTTTTGATGTTGAAGATTTTCAAGCGCACTTCTTCTTCATGTCACTCACTTCATAGGTTCAAGGTCGTTCATAATATTTTGTACGTCTTCTTGTAAAACATTATGCACATAATTGCTCCCATTAAGGTCCAATATAATCCTTCATTTTAACTCTTGCAACAAAGTTGGTCATACATTTCCATGCTAGAATGTTAACATCATGAATGAAATATTACACTCGTAAAAATACTTACTAATATCAAGTGTTGCCTTTTGCTTCAAAATTAAATGCTAAGATGTGAAAAAGGAAATTTGGCCTTGTGGAATTTTGGAACAAATATTATACAAGATTGTGTTTTAGGATTTTCCCTTGTAGCAAACCAATTGCAGATGTTGCTCCCACACCCTTTTGAACTAAACAAAACAAATACGTCCTCAAGGACATTGGGACATCTAATTGATGTTTGAATTTTTCATTTTTGTCAAATGAGTTGTGATTTTGGTGCCACCAGTTAAGTGTAATTGTTCATACTTACATTTCCATTTTTTTGTGTTAGCATTCATATAGGTCCCGATCACAATTTTATGATCTCATAATACATCACATTAACATGGCTTTTGTGTAATGATATCCTTGACCCACTATGTTACTCACAAATCAAAATAATGGCATTGACCATCATTCAAGATTCCAATATAAACTTCAATTTATTAATGTAATGAACACGTTGTTTTTTTATTATAAATTAATAAAAGTCATGCAAATTGATTAATGTGTGAATATTACGATCTTTCTTTTTACAGTTTCAAGGTTTTGGGGTTTTTTAAATCAAAGGTGAATAGAAAAACACATATTGAAATTTGTAAGGACCTCAAAATTTTCAGCCTTTAAAATATATATATTATGTTTTTTTTTTCAAAGACCTTCAAAACTTCATAAACCACAATGGTGCAAAGTGCAACATAGATTGATGATTTTATTTACAATGTGATCCACACCCTTGAAACCTTATACAAAGTAAAATTAAAACAATGTGGACAAAGGACACTTGGGAGACCTTGGGTGTGAGATGGGAAACCAACAAACAATTGTTTTTAAAACAAATAAAAAATCTATGGAGTGAATGTTGTTGCATCCTTTAAGGCAACTTAATCAATGGCCTTGAACCTTTTGAAACTACATCATTATGTGATAAACTGCAACGTCTTAAATAATTAGCTATTGGTTCAATTACTAAATTATAATATTAATTTATTAGTATCATTAATTACTAGAATTTAATGTATAAGATTTTCATTGTTGATTTCCATTGGATTAATTAGTAAATGATTCAATTTGTAGGTATTATTCCTAACTATCTATGTTATGCAACACATGTTGTAAAACCCCACATATTATGAAACAATTGTAATGATTGTCTTGAAAAGGCAATGTTGTGAAAAGTGACCATGGAACAAAGACCTACTTGGATTATAATTCCAAAGGTAGCCCCCAAAAAAGGTAACTAATTATTTGGAATAATTTATGATCATTAATAAATTGTGAATCATTTTAAATATTGTGATTTTAAACATGAAGCACAAAAATAAATTTAATTCAACACCATGCCACTGAGCTTTTTTCTTTTTGAAATCAATATTAAAAACATTCACATTAGGTTTTGCTGTGTTCAACCTATGTTCAAGTAGTTAATTTAAATTTAGCCTAAATTTCATTTAAATATAGCCTAATTTAGTAGAATTTGAAGTTATTTGTTATATAATGGGGTTTTTATCAAAATTTATACACAACTAGTCTGGCCTGTGTCGTTGGCCCAAGTGTTACCATGTTCACAACTGATTTTTCCTTCCAAAGCCTGGTTTTTTGGAATTTATTTGAATTTTCAGTGGCAGAAAGCATTTTTAAATCAATATCTGCCACATTCTGAATCCAAATCTTACCAAATAGATTCCATTAAATCTTGCTCATCAAGATCTTTCCAACAACACCAAAGGCACATTCCAATTCCTCTAAAATTTTCAGCTGTGATTTAATTTAATTTTTAGTGAAGAAATCATTCAATATTCAAGAACTTTTGCACCACAAGTCCAAACGGCATGGAACCAAGCTGATGCACCCCTCCTCCACGAGAGCTTTCCAAAGAGACCAAGAAGGTGATCTGAAGCATCCCAGTTCAGTGGATCTCATAAGTACAAACAAAACAAAACAACCAAACTACCTTCATAGATAGATATGTAGGAGTTTTTTGGGGAATTTGTACAAATTAATTAAGTTCATAATAGATCACATAGAGAGGAAAAGAAACTATTATGAGTTCAAATTTGTATTTGCACAACAACAAATCTTGTGGTCTTTATTTGTGAATTTTGAAGTCTATTTTAGGAAAAAAGTAAAGTGAAATATGTACTTACTTGTTGCGTAGTATTTTTGCAAAAAATTATGTAAAACTGACAAGTTCATAATAAACCAAAAAAGAAGGAAAAAAATGTTTTCGGAAAAAACACATGAACAAAACAACAAGTTCACAAACACGAAATTATTTTAATAGTAGATGAAAGACTAAAAAAGTAAACAAAGATTCATATTAGATTTTTAGAAAAGAAAATTTGTATGTAAAATCCCAGACTTGCATATTTGTTTTGCAATTTGATTGAATACTTTTAACATTCACAAGTATTTTTAGGATCCAACCAATTTTCATATTTTTTGTTTTAACTAGCCTTTGTGATCAAATTAAAAGGGAATATTTTTTGAGTTTTTAAATTTCGCTTTGAATAAATTTCACGCTACAAATTTTGTCCTAAGAACTAGTGTTAGAAACAAGTGTTTAATTTCTATGCATTTTAAACAAATATATTGTAATGGTGGAATAATATTCCCAAAAAAAAATTAAAAAATTGTAAAGACATATGGATATAGATATTTAAAAGAACTGGACAAAGTATGAATTTATTTATTTTTGCATGTGAGAAACAGCTTGATTCTTAAATTTTAAAAATTTAAGAACTAGAATAGGGGATTATGAAAAAAAAGTTGATGATCCCCCAACACTGAGATTAACCAGATAGATAGTACACAATATATGACTGCATTCAGACCCACGAATATTACAATTAGGAAAAAACACTCTTTACCACTTGGAACACTAAAAGTTTGGTCCAACTCCAAGGTTTGCAAGTTTCACCCTAGACAAATGCAATGTAAACCATTTTTGTCACCTCCCAGGATTTGCAGGTTCTTTGCTAAACAAATGGTAACGTGGGCACCATCTCCAACATTTGGAGCTTCTTCCCTAAACAAATGAAAGGTGGGCCCCACTTGTGAACAATATTCACCCTGAAACACAAAATTTCATGGATTGCAATGAAATTTTTCTTCTCCTCCTTCAAAATTTTGTTTTTCAGGGTTCATTGTTTCAGGTTTTCAGGGTTCACTCCAAATTACAAGGAGTGATTTACATTGGTGCATGTGCAGGGACATACATATATGCAGATTCCAAGGTCTAGAGTTTAGCTGAGAGGGTTGTTCTGCCGCAGGTTAGAAGAGCAGATGCAGCAGGAATCAAAATCAATAATTTTCATCACTTGAATCTGCTGAAGCTGCATTAGCGAACTGGGAGATTTGTCTCACAAGGACCTGACTGCACACACTCTGATTGTCCACACCATCTTCAACTCTCTTTGCTGCTACTTTCCTGCACAGCACCTTATCTCAAAGACTCCATCGTCACCTCAAAGTGGTGCAATTTTTTATCAATTGGGTTGATTTTCCATAGCTTTTTTTGTTTTGAAAGTCTTATTGTGATGTTCTTTTCTTTTCTTTTTCTTCAGGTGCAGGACATATTGTGAAGGACTCAGTTCTCAAGAGAGGTGCAAGGACTCATTTCAGGTTGAACTGAGAAGAGGTGACATGATGCCAACATTGTGAAGCATGATAGCTGCAGATGCCGAGCCACCATCAGTTCTATTGTCAGCATCAGTGGTGTTTGGCAATGTAATGGAGATAGCAAAACTCATGGTTTTATTAATATGCTCACCCTGACTGCCTATGGCCTTTACAAAAACAGATGTAGGCCATGGGCTGTTCAGTCCCAGGCTTCTTCTTCTCCTAATTCTTCAAGACCACCACCAACGGAGGCCATGGGTTAGCCCCACCCCCTTGTCACTGTTCCCACTCCTCCATCATTTAGTACAAGTCTTTAGTTGATTTTGTGTGATTTTGTCTATGTTCATCTCAAAAAGCCTTTTTTTTTTTCAAGGCAAATAAGAATTTTTTTTTGCAGAGTGAAAAAGGCATCCCAAAAATTTTGTGGTGGAAAATTGAAGCTTTATCAATTTTTTTTGGGGGGGGGGTTGGGGCCGGGGAGCAGGGATGTTTGCCATTATGTAAAATTTTGGGGGAGAATTAGGAGAACATGTTTTCCAGCAAAAAATTGCCTCTTTTATGAAATCAGAAATTGAAAGAAGAAGAATGAAAAGAAAAACAGCTCTTGATTAGGCCATGAAAAATGTGTTTGTTGTTCTTCAGAAAATGTTTTACATGAGAATTAGTGAATTTTCTCTGGAAGTTTTTGCAATTTTTTTACCTGAAAATTTTGATTTCAATATATACAAAGGATTGTATATATGTTGAAATGGCTCAAATTCGCCAGAATTCAATCTTTAATTTTTTCCAGATTTCTATAACATGTTCCAGCAGTTCACAATAATATAGAAGGTTGTTTTACCTTTCATATCTAGTTCATAGCCAAATTTGGCTACATCTCCTTAGGAATGGACCACCACTTCCCCTACATCAATAAACAAACACAAAAGAGAAAAAACACTGGTCAGAAATTTTCAGAATAGGAGAAGGGGCTGTCTCACTAATGGTTTGGATCTTTTCACAGCAGGCCTATACTGAGCTCAATGACTGCAAGATAATCGCTTATTGTATATAAAACGTCCTTCAAATTTCCTATTGTAACATGTTTAAGACCTTACAAAACCCTGTAAGATCATGTACCACCTAGTGGTGACAATTCACAGTGTGTATTATGCAATCTTTGTGATATGATTATCCCCAGTATACACTAACAAAAAGTCAATAGGTTTCCACTTAAAAGGAGGCAATGCTTTAATTTGACAGATTTTTTCTTGTTTCAACTGAAAAATTGCTGAGTTTTGCAAAATTTCTGTTTTTCTAGCTTAAGGTCAACTATATTTGCTAAATTTTTGGACAAATTTGCCAAACTTTCGATATCAAAACCTGGAGTAATGAGTCCATGGAGAAGAGATTTTTTCAATGGGTGTTAGTGAACACCAATGCTTTAAAGCCTCACTGGTACTATTTTGGGCGTGCCTTGGGCCCCTGCCAATAACCATGTCAACAGTCATGGAGGCCAAATAACTCTTTTCTGCTGGTTCAAACAGGATGAAGATCAAGGCTATATGAGAAGATACCCCACAACTTGTACAAGGAAATAGAGGGAACAACATGTTGCTCACATATTTTAGGATTTGGGTTTTTCGTGCAGACATTCCAGGAGCAATGGAAATTCTGAACTCAATTGAAGGGACACTGGAAAATGTCCCAACAAGTGTTCTCAGCTCAGATAATGATACTGTGGTCCTGGACTTGACTAACATGGTGGTGATTGAGATGGCTTCCCTTGCACTTCCTACCTGACCTCAGCAAGAGCTCTGTTGTTGTTACAAGAATATGTGTGTTAGCAAAACATATAGCCAGTACCCCAATAGCTATGAGTTACAACTACCTTGCAAGTTGTGGTGTGTTCAATTCATATATAGGTTGTGCTAGATGCTTGATATATAAAAGTGAACTCCTAGTGTAATAGGTTCTTTTCGTGAATAGGTTGTTCAAAGTGTTGGGAATGTAGGGGCTTCTTAGTGTTCAAGGGGAAAGAATTGGGGAATAACGTTGTGTGGCCATTATTGGTTGGAGGGGGAGCCCACCTTATTGGAGGCAGCATTAGCCTTAGAAAGGGTGAACTCCTCTTGATCCTGCTTGATTGGCAACCTTATGTTATTTTCTGTATTTTGTTTGAATTGCGTAATTGGTTGTGAGTATGTTGTTCCCCTTACTTAATCCCACAACTTTGGATGATTGTGTCCCATGTAACAGGCTGTTTTGAATATGTTTTGAAAACCTTAGGTTATTTTCTTTAATTTGCATTGAATTGTGTAGTTGGTTTTGAGTTTGTTGTTTCCCTCAGTTGATCCCACAACTCTGGATGATTATGTGCCATTGAAATTTGAATATGTATTTGAATCACCTTTGTCCATAAGGTAGCCTATGTGACTTGAAACCAAGCTTGTCCATCCTTCCCTCCAAGAGGGGCAATAATATTTGATTGATTGACCATGCCACTTCAAACAATGAAGTAAAAATTGAAGTAAGAAGAAAGGCTCTCTACCAATTTTTATTGAAATGAAGAAAAAGTAAATACCCAAAATTGCAGAAATACACCTTGTGACTTACATTCTACATCAGGATCAGGGTTTCTTTTTCCGTGTTGTGGTACTGAATATTTGGATAATTTTCTCAAAAAAAATTGAACTTTCAACTAGAAAAACATTTTTCTCCCAAAAAATCCCTTCTTTTTTGTCCAAAAAAACAACCAAAACACTGATCAGGATGTAAGTTACAATTGTCAAAGACATCCAGACTTGCATGCCCATGGACCGTAGGGATTGCCTCTCGTCATTAACTAGTGTGAAGCAAAGACCTCCAGTTCTGGTAAAAATTTCAAGCTCTGGGTTGGGATATATACATAGTAATTTCTCAAACTTGCTATATTTCACTAACTGTTGGACAGATGTTGAAAAAAAAACTGTGAAGGACAGAGACCTCCACTATGATCAAAACATGGAGAAATTTTGAAAGTATTCATAAAATACCACAAACTGGGGGTGCTGGTTCCCAGTTTTTCCCAAACTGGGGACGAGATTTTTAAAAACTAGGATGAAAATAGAACAAAAGAAGAGACCAAACTAGATTTCCCACCTAAATTGATCCTTACAGAAGTTTCACCCCTAGTTCTAGATTTACTTTACCTGCACCTTCACCCTGTACATATTCTTCATTAATCAAGTTCTTCTCATAATAATATCCCAGAAAATGTTATGAACTGATTATTCCCAGTGACATTAAACAGTACCAGTTGCAATCACTTTATGGCTACACTCAAATTGGGGATGCAACAGGGATTACAAGGTCAAACTAGGGCTCAAAGATAGGGTGACTTTAAAGATAACTCTAACATTAAAACCAAGATTTGGGAAATTGTGTTGTTTTGTGCTTCACTTGTACACCTATCTATCTATGAAGGAAAGTAGTTTGTTTTGTTTTGTTTTGTTTTGTAGTTATGAAATCCACTAAACCGGGATCCTTCAGATCGTGTTTTTGGTGTATTTGGAAAGTTCTCAACAAGGAGAGGTGCATGGCTTGGTTCTGTACAACACGAATGAGTTTAGGATCGAAATTATGTATTATTACTACATAGCTATGAAATCTATGTTCTTGGTTGTAAAATTATTCTTTCACCCTTCTATTGGCTACGCAAGCCTCACCATTCTCCTACCATGAACAAACAACACCAAAACCATTCAAAATCAAAATGTCAATTCTCATAAACTTTACATTCATACCATAACTTTGTACAAGTGAAGGTGTTTCTCAAGGTCACAAAGACCTCTTTATATACTAAGCAAAAGGAAATTAATCAAAAAACTTTCTAAAGCTAATCCATCACATGGTTCCCGAAATAATTAAAAGAAAACAAAGTCACATGGTTCCTCATGTGATTCCACAATTAATCACAAGGAAACATAATCACATGATGCACATGTGACTTCACAGTTAATCACAAGGAAACAATATCGCATGATTCCCCACGTGATTCCACAATTAATCACAAGGAAACAATATCACATGGTTCCCCATGTGATTCTGCAATTAATCACAAGAAAACAATTTCACATGGTGCACATGACATAAATCAATGCATCATGACTAAATTATAAAATCCTACCACCCAACTTACCCCTTTAAACAATTATCTAAGTAATTATGTAATTACATCAAGTTACAGTTCCATGACGTTTGGACTTGCAATCCAAAAGCTCTTGAATATTGAATGATTTTTTCATTGAAAATTAAATTATATCGTAGCTGAAAATTTCAAAAGAATTGGAATGTGCCTTGGGTGTTGTTGGAAAGATCTTGATGAGCACAATTTAATGGAATTTATTTGGTAAGATTTGGATTCAGAATGTGGGAGATATTGATTTTTAAATAATTTCTGCCACTGAAAATTCAAATAAATCCCAAAGAACCAGGTTTTGGAAGGAAAAATCAGTTGAGGATGCGGTAACACTTAGGTCAATAGCATAAGCCACACTAGTATAACGTGAAAAAGGACTTTTGGATGTCAGTATAAATATGAAAAAACCATAGACAAATGTACTCAAACACATGAAACCATGTAGAACCATTTGTAAAGAGTCACTGCTAGTCCCAAAAAAGGTTGCTGGTGAAGGACTTTCCAAGCACATCATGTTCGTCACAACACCAGATAAGGCTGGCTCTATTGAAATAAATTGTGGCAGACATCTTAGTGAGTTTCTTCAAAATATATGAAGACGCGATTCAACCTCAAGTTCAAGCAACTCCATCACAAACCTTTGCTTCATTTGTTTGGCTGATAGCCCGGTTCACGTTTCACAGCTCCTATGAAAGTAATGGGTGTTGTGGTTTTATTCCAGCGATTTTTCAGGCGTTCTGGAATCAAGGTGGCAGTCACAAGCGCAGCAAGCCCAGGGCCACAATGAACCAACACACACCAGTGGGCGCCAATCACTGGATGCCTATTATTACTCAGTTGTGGATGAAAATCAATTGAGTTAATATTTTGTTTCACCTTGGTAACCAGTTATGTGAGAAATAGGTCCCATATATAGGTAGAGAGGTAGGAAAATAGGTAACTAGATGGTTAATACATAAGTAAGGGTTGTTTTTACTACTTACTAACAACCTGCTGCTTGTGAGTTGTTAGTAGGTTGGTAGTGAAAATAAGCAACTGAGCCAATCACCAGGGTTAGCTACATAACTAGAACCCAACAGAAAACTGTTTCTTGACCACTTACCATCCATCCTTCATGGTCCTTTGGTGGATGATGGTTCACTGCAGGCAGGGTGTTGCTACCAAAAGTCCAGGAAAGGTCTAAATCTAGACTCTTCGCCCACAATAAGAAACACTGCCTTTATATTTAAAAAACAGGATGCTTACAAAATGTAAGGTCTTGTTGACTGGTTGGTGAGATTTTACATGGGTTGTAAGATCCCACATGAGGTTACTACACCTAAGAAGCAACAAAAACATTACAAAGGAAAATTGACAATGGTTCTTTACGTAGATGGGATAGTTAGTTGTCTCTGTTCTAATGCTTTTTTAGGCTTTTTCCTAGGTGGGATACGTAGTGATTTCTATTCTAGCATTTTTACTAGGTCCTTAGGTGGGATAAGGAGTCATCATCTTTATTCCAAAACTTTTCCAACCTTTTTCCTCCATGGGATAGATAGTGGTCTCTATTTCAATGTTTTTTCAAGTTTCTTTTCTAGTTGAGATAGGTGTCTTCATGCTTAACTTTTTGTGTTGTCAATATTCGTTCTAATATCAATCAATTAAGAACATGAGAAAAATGCAAATTCATGATGGGAAACCATTTATGCACTGAAATAGGTCCTAGAAGAACTCTTTAGGTTTCTCGTCACTTCCTAGGTGGAACAGGTCGTATCAGGCCCATTCCATACTATATGATCTTGATTAATGTTGTTCAGTTTCTATTTCCAAAAGTTATAAAAAACCTTTGACAATCTAAAATCTTCCAATCCACATAGTTCATGTTTTGGTTTAGTCTTTGGTCCTTAAAAGGACTTCCAATCTAGATCTTGTCTAAAATTTAATTGTGTTTCACCTACCTTACACATTACCCAATATTAACTATTACACAATTATGCTTTTCAATTTTCGCCACATTTGGACTTTGATTTTCGCTAGATAGCAATTTTTTTAAATTTTAAGAGGGTTATGTAAACATGTTGGCATTTGATGTTAAACCCCTCTTTGAATGCTAGACAATGATGTCACATCATAAAATTGAAAAGAAATCATTAATGGTCTAATAATCAATTATGAATAATCAACTGGCTGAAAAGTACAACAGACCTATTACCTTATATAGGTTTGCCTAGAAATATATAACATGTGTACAAAATATCTACAACAAGATTGCACTTCTTGCAATAGGTTTGTTTTAGGGTTATGTTTAGTGAATGCAAAGTTTTTCATAATGTAAAATGTGGGTTCCTCAACAATAAGATTGGAATTTTTTTAATGATAATGACATCAAGATTTCCAAAGAAGAATTGTAAACATAAACATGTTATTTTTACTTTTTATTTCTTTCTCAAATATTTTAATAAATGGGCTATTGCATCAAACAAACAATCACCCTCAATATAATAATTTTTATTAATGTGTTCCAAACCTAATTTCAATATCTATATCCATGTGTCTTTACCAAATTATGATTTGCCTTGAATATTATATCACTCTAGACTCGATATGTTTGATTAAACTACATAGAAATAAAAACATTTGTTTTTAATTCTTGTCTTAAGACAAAATTAGTAGTGTAAAATCTATTCAAAACAAAATAACCAATTCAAAATATTGAAAAGATATTCCCTTTTAATTTGATCACAAAGGTGAAATAAATAAATAATTTATGAAAATGGGTTAAACCAAAAAATACTTGTGAATATTAAGATTATTTAATCAAATTGTAAAACAAATATCCAAGACTAGGATTCTACATTAAAAATTTCTAGTTATGAAAATATGATAAGAATTTAACATCTGACATGGAAATATAACATGAAAATTCACAATTCAAAACAACCAAATAAAAACATACTAGTTCAACTAAATGTTTCAAACAAAAACACATAGAAAAGTATAATGTTTCAACCTTGTTATAAAAAACCCGACAAATTCAAACTATTTGAACACCAAGTCCAAATTTTGTATAAGAAATTAAATTGTCCATAATCTATATAAAAATTTAAACTACATGTTGTTGGTCTAATATGTTACACATTGCCAAACATATCATGATTCATGTGTTGTTGTGTCAATACAATCATTAAAAACACTAAATACAAAAGAAACAAAATCACATTTGTTGAATCAAATACCAAAAATGTTTCAATCTTGAAAATCAAATGATGAAAATTCTAAAATGAAAACCAAATAGCCAAATCCTATATTTTTGAGCTCCAACAAGTTCTTGGAACCCAAAAACCTTGTAAATTTAGTATTACAATACATGTAACAATTAAATATGCAAACAAATCCATGTAATTCATGTGAAACCCAAACCAAAAATTAATACCTTCAAAGATATGATTAGATTGTTCCAATTCAACCTTGAAAATCAAACTCAAAATTTCAAATTGTATGTAAAATGAAACATGCTCAACCTTAAATGTTAAAATCCAAAGTACAAAATAGAAACAAAATACTTACACAATCACCAAAAAAAAAATGTTCAAGCATAAATAAATCCTTCAAATCAAAATAAAACATTGCAATTTTGAATATAAAAGAACTTGCAATAATTAAACCCTAAAAATCAACCTCAAAATTCTATAATTAATATAACAAAAATTCAAATTTTATATAAAAAAATACATATGTAAACAACTCCATGTAATTGATCTTACAAAACAAAATATTTATAAATTAAAAAATAATCATATTTTTTTTAATTCAACTTCAAAAAATAAAGTGTCAAATTCTATGTTTGAATTTCAACTTGCATTCATGTTTTATCTTGTGCGAATGCCATATGTGTAACTCATGAACATGTACATCATTTTCTTGTGTTGATGCAAAAAACCCTTGCAAATCCTCAACCAAAATGTTCCTATATGTGTCCCCAATTTGTGAAACTTTGCCTTCATAAAGCTTGAACATGATTTATTGGGCACAACATTCATATCTTAACACACAAAAAAACCCTTGAGACCTGCAAATGCAAATCAAAAAAATTGCATCTCCCTATTAAAAACAAAAATACCATGAAAATCAAACCCAGTTGTAGTGCAATTTGAATCCTCACATTCCACAACCAACTCTTTTGCAATTCCAAAGTCCATTAACAACCACAAAACTTCCCACTACCAACAACACTTCAACAAAAAACCAAACTTTCCCCTCACACACCAAACAACAAAACAACCATCACGCTTGTTCTCCACATTTTGTTTTTAACAAAATACCAAAACATTACCTTCTTTTGTAACTACTATCACCATTTCGTAAAATGGTAAGCCTACACTTCTAAAAACCTTTTGAACATGTGTAAAAATTCTCCCAAACAATACCCAATCCATTCCCATCAATGTAAAAATATTTTCAATAAAATTCAAAATAACTTGTGTGAAAACAAATATTTTAATGCATAACTACCTAAATGCATCAAGGTTTAATTATAAAGAGATACAAATTATAATTCATTTTTTGAGCTTTACAAATGGCCATCATTTTGGTGTTGTCCTTTGATAAACAAAGTTAAGATTTGTGGAAGCAAGAAATAAGGATTGATAAAAATAATGAAGTTGAAACCATAGTGAATGATTTATGAAGGTAATTTTTTTTTAAAATCCTTTTATTGTAGAAACATGTTGTAAAAATCTAATGACTTGAATTTTTTTGATTTGAGAACCTATCGAATTAGAGTTTTTTTTCACAAAAAACCTATGTATGTGACAAAATTAAAATTTATACAGAAAAATGCAAATAATTGCCCCAAGAAAATGAAAAGCATGTATTTGTGTGAAAGGTTAAATTTGTATAAACTCATCATGCAAATTTCATTTGTTACAAATGTTTATCACATTAAAATGCAAAATGAAAATTACTTTTTCACTTCCAATAAAAAAACACCATCAAAATACATTCTTGGTTCCATTCCAAGGTGTTTTGATACATGTCATTGACCACAATATCCCATGGGCAAACATCTAAATGACCAAATAATGTTGCTTAACAAATGGGTAAAATACAAGTGATGGGTGGTTATCATATCTAATTCTTTTTAGGTGTAAAAATCAATGTTGGTTGGTTTTTGGATTTTATGAAGAACCTTCAAATCCAATTTTTAAAACTATTCTTCAAAAAATAAATTATGGTTTCATTACTTTTGGTTTAAATAACATTTCTTTTGCTAACAAATTTTAGCCAATTCCTTGCCCTAAAACTTGAGCTCCTACCTGTAAGCTTGGAAAAAATGGGTTTTTAACATAACATGGGAAAGCACAATCAAGTATACATTTCGTTATCCTTGTCAAGAAAAGTGTAAAGTACCTAGAAATTAAACCTTAACATATTATTTATTCTAATGATCAATATGAACATGTTCTTTGAATTTATGTCAATAATATTGAAGAATCACATGCTTAAAGTAGATTTAAGTATATTTCTAAAAAAGGAAAGTAGTTTATTTTTCCTTTTTAGGTTGTCTGAAGAAACAAAGTAGGTTTCAAGTATGAAATATTAAATTTTTTTTCTATTTTATTAGTTAATGGTCATTTAAATTTTATTTATGCATTTTCAAATTCCAAGGTAAAAATAATAATATATTCATCTTTTAATGTAAAAGTATTTTTTAGCACAATTCCATTAGTTAAGGTCAAAAACACTTTTGACTTACTTTTATTACACTAAAGTTTTTCAAACTTTGTATACAACATATTATAAACTCAATATTTTGCACCATGAAGGTTTAACAATGATAATAAAAAAAAATTGACTTAACTTTCTTGCATTTATGTGTAAAAATATGACTATAACTACTCGAAGCCCTTTTTTTAATATATTTGATGGTGCTTTCACCTTAATATGGCTAATTATGAGTTTAATGGTTAAGGTTTTGCATAGAAGGTGGTTAAAAACCCACACATGTCACCATCACATGGCTCCAATATCTAAATTGAATATGTTAGATTGTTCCACCTTAAGGTTTAGGGTTTGCCTCTTTGGCCAATCATCATCATTGTAATTGTTGAAACCTCAAGGTCAATTAGGAGGAATCACCATCAATTTTAGTGATATCTATGGCCCTTTCACCCTTTCACCACCTTTGTCTATATACTTTGGCAAGTTGTTGGCATTAAGTTTTGTCACTTGCATTCATGACGCTTGACAAGGGAGTTATTATGAGTAGTGAACTACAATAAATGTGATTCCAAAAATGTTGTTCCAACCCTTTAAGTTCCTTAAATTTTCTAGTCCTAAATTATTGTAAATTGTTGCACAACAAAAATGTGATTAAATTTTATAGTTAAATGTCAATTATTGTTGAACATTGAAACATTATGCAACTTACAAATCACAACAACATTTTGGGACTAATTGTTTTGATATTACTGGTAGTTCCACTTTCAATGAATTGCAATTTGATAAAGGGAATTAAGATTTGTTTTTGGAAAGCTAAAGTTTGATTATGATATTTCAAATCAAAGTTCAAATTTGATATTTGATTTGGACCCCAATGCTTGCAACATCCTTAGACTTGGGTTTGTTGCATATGAAAATTTGCAACATTCTTAGATTTTGGAGACTCATTGCAATTGTCGCAACCCCACTTTGAGGGAAATGTGAGGATGAAACTCACACTCTCGAAATTGGGACTTAGGAGTCCTCCGAGACTCTTGAAGCTTTAAAGTTTGATTTTAGGGGTCAAAAGACCTTGCATTGGGGTATTTTTTATATCATTGGAAAGCTATTGAAGTGTAGATGTCGAAAATGGCCTTGCATGGGCCATTTGGACATCTATAGCACAAGTTATGGCAAAAAGAAGGGTTGGGAGTCAAACTAACAATTTGACTCCCAACCATTAAAAGTCGGGAATCGACTCGACCTCAGTGCGTGCAGGTGGAATGCGACACACCGTTGGAAAACTTTCGAGGAAAGCTACAATTTTGTTTTAGACCTCATCCTGATTAAAGGTTCGAGCAAATAATTATGATCGTTCAAAGTCCTAGGAGTCTAAACCGGGACAGTTTCGAAACTCCTCCTTGGGAATCCCAAGTCTGGGCTGTGATGAGTCAAATGAGTCCAAAATTGCTCGTGGCTTGTCTTAGCACCAAGGGTGCTCCAGAATGTGAACTACCAACTTGTTGGTTGGTTTGATGCAGGTTCGAGTAAGTGAATAACTTGTCATTCTTCCTAATCCAATCCCGAAGCTTTAGCACGCCCCTCTACCCTTTCTAGTGCTAAAAGTTGGGAGCGTGCCCCAAGTTCCTCACAATTGTGCTGTGAAAGTAACTTAGACCCAACTTGAGTCTAATTAGGGACTTGGGAGCGCGTTAGCAATGCCACCCATTTGAAAAAACAAGCTCTAGAATTTGGAACATGGAATTGAAACCTAAATTTGAACTTTTAAGATGCTTCACTTTGGAGTCACAACTATTACAATTAGTGTTTTAATGGTCTATAATTATTGTGCATAAGATAAACAACCAAAACTTAAAAAGGCCTCCTACTTGAACATTTTATGACTAATGTTGTTTTTGCACATTTCGTTATTCACATTATTTCATGCAAAGCTAATGATGTTTGACACCTTTATAAGATTACTAAACTTTTATGACAATACAAATGTTCTTTCCAAGGTGTCCTTTATGGAATATGTGTGATCAAGGGACATTGGAACCTTTAGCACCAATTGGCTTACAAAGCTTGGGAACATAAGAATTGACTAACCATAATGTCTTGTTCATCTTTCAATTTGTAGCTCCTGTTGGCAGGTTTGAACTGAGAATTAGCACTTGTTGATGTGCATAGAGTATGTGGGCCAAGTAATGACTGATGAGAAACAAATGAAGATGAAAATTTGTCTAGATTCGTAACTCTTAGTGCTACCCACCTCACCACTGTGTCACAGGACTTCATGCAACCCTTGCACACACTTGAGAAGGTGAGTTGAAAAACCATGTTTCAGAGTTCTCTGTAAGTTCACAAGATCTGTAATGTGCCACCACTGACTGTTGAAAATTTACAGGACATCACCTTAAAGATTGCAAATGTTCTTTTGTTATGACGTACATGGATTAGATAAGTGTATTAAATAATTTATTTTTGTCTCTAGAAGGCACTACATTTGAGTTTTTTTCCAATCAGTAGATACAAGGTTTGGAATCTAGCAGAGTCAAAGATCCTCAAACCTTGTCATTCTTCTTTTTATCAGCCACAAAACCTGGCAGGCAGAAAATCCAAACGTTCTGCTCGGTCGCACCCGTCCTGCCACTATAGCTCCCTTTCCGGCCTGCCCACGAACTGCAGCGCTCCGTTTAGCACTCTGCCCGAGTCTCTCACGAGTTTCACCGTTCACCTTCGTGCTCATCCGTGCTCACCTGACTGCATTCCATAGCCATTTTCTCACTACACAAAATATAGGCACTGTGTTTTTCAATTTTTTTCTTTGAATCACATTTTCTTCTGTCTTTCTCACCATGGAACCATCTCAAGAGCCAAGTTTCCTGTCCTAGATGATGATGGGTTCAAGCTCTTCACTCCCCTAGCTCTTCACTTCCCTTGCTCGTTGTGCCTCACACAGCACCTCCAGCTCCACCCAAGTTTGGAAAGATGATTCTACGGCATTGTTGAAGGATTTGTTTGAGGTGAAGTTTCTGGCCAATAGCATGAACAGCTTGACACAGCAGTAGTGGCAAGAAATTTTATTGAGGATTGAGGAGGCATTTCCATTAAACCTCCGCACACTAGTTTGAGCAATGTTTAATGATTTGGGGCAAGACTGCCAAGGCTTGTGGCACTGCTGGAAGTATGGACAATGGTGTTCCAACTGATTCAGTGGGTTGATCTGCGCAAGAGCCTGTCAACATGGAGGATATCGAAGAACATGATGCTCCTCTTTCTCCAGACAGACAGGTTCCTCCATTTGCAAACAACTCTTCTCAAGTCAGTAATACTCCACCCACACCGAGGTCGGCAGCTTGCAAGAAGCCAGGGGTGGACGGTAAGCCTCCACAAAAATCTGTTTTTAAGAAACTGTGTAGAGGGCAGACAGAGAAAATTAGATGGAGCAACTAAAAAGGTGGGCAGACGATGTGTGCATGTGTGGCATCTTGTCTGCCTGCCTCCCTTTCTGCCACCGAATTTCAAGGAGCAGGCAGGCAGAAGCCAAGGTTTTCACAATCATGTGCGTGACCCAAAAGAAGCCCAAGGTACTGTGTACTCTGCTCTCAAAACAGGGATAGCCATTGCATGTGCCAACAAATTTAAGGTACAGCAGGGTTTGAAATTCTTTAGCTATCAACCCAGGAATCAAGCATCAGATTCAAAATTTACAAAATATAAAAGTTATCCGTAAAGTCAGGAAAAGACGGCACCGGAACCCCCTGTTTGGTCACGTAGGGGATGAAATTTCAAAAAACAGGAAAGAAAACAGTATACTAGGCTTCAACGGGGCATGAAACTCAGTTTAGTATCAAATTTGGTGCTAAACTGAGTTTTCTCTGTCCTTGCTTTTCCTGAATGCATTCAACCAATCACTGCTGCTGCTTTGTGTACTGTAGCTATAAATGTTCTCGCGCCTGGTGCATTTAATCCTGAGTCTCAGTATTTCATAACCTTATTTAATTAAAAATTTCATGACTTTTCAGACAACAGCCAGGAGGGGATGAAGTATCAAATGAGGGGTGCAACTCAGGCCCAACAGGGCATGAATTTATGGATAACTCTATTGTCAAGGATTTTACAGGGCCTTGAAGCTATTCCAGAAACAACTAAATACCTGGAAGCAACTCGATGCAATTACGAATCCATTTTCTTGTGACTTTAATAAAAACGCCACACAACCTTGTTCCCGAGCTTTTACCAATGACTGCTGGCTTTACAAAGTACATTTCATGACTCCACAAATGACAGAATGACAATGGATTCATTCTGACAAAAAATGAAGGCGCAAACAAACAAAATGCAAAACATGTCTATACTGAACGACAAATACACTCTTCGAATTTCACACTAGCCTGAGCCAGTGGCCACCTAAGTTCCGTCTAGAAACCAGCAAAGAAATTGTCTTCTTCATCATAGAGAAGCTTGAGGTTTCCAAAGGGTCAAATCGCTCTAATCTCACTCTCTTGAGCCCACTGGCCTCTCTTCTCAAAGTCTTCAAACCCACATGAATCCAAGACCACATTGGACTTCCATAGGAACTCTAGTTCCAACTTACACACATTACTATAAATCCCTCAGCCCACATAAATCACACGATCTGGTTTCCTTGACACCATCATTCCACTTGACAAGACACAAGATAGGAATACAACACATCGATTTCCCCTAGTCACTGCTTCAAGAATCCTTACAAAGAACCACACCCATCCTTTGTGTGAACAACCTTGTAAACTCAATGGATTATTGCAATTCTTTGGAGTTCCCAAAAATTAGGGTACTCGCTCTTGAAAAGCAAGACAACAAAACTGAGATACGAACAAAACCGAAACATAGACTTTTGAGAATAGTTGTTGGCTGCTCTCGAGACCTCTAGAACTTCTCATCATCCCCCCTCCTAAACCATCGAAACCAGCTTTTAGATAAACACTCTGCCTTGTTGAGTACATTGCGTAGCAGATAGTTTCATACTTTCCGTTGAAACAGAGAACTAAAAACTTCACCCCAACAATTTCCCCCTTGTCCCAACAAAACAAAAACCTGCAATACTTATATTCTCTGTAGCAAATCCTTTCGCCATTGCTCCACAAGATTTCCACCAAGTGTATCTCACCTTGTAGCTCCCTTGCCACACCATCATCCTACGTCCAAGAATAACACATACATACCAAACCGAAGAAAACAACAACAAAGTTTCAATGCTACCAAACACAAATGCATTTCCATTTCACATCTTTCCTTGTCTCCACACTGTTGTGAGCAAAAACTCCTAGCCACCAACAGAAAATAAAACATGTTTTTTTGAAAAACCCTAAAACTACTTTTTGTTCACACTCAAAACCATAAAGTTAGAAATTTGTTACACATGTGACACCTCCTTCCTTGATTTATCTATGTCTGCACAAATTTTAGATTTAGTGAAACACCTGCAGATCACGCCTAAGACATTCCCATTGCTTGCCATCAATCCCTTGTAGGATACAAATTCGGCAACCATCATCAAACTCTTTGCAACCCTTTTCGTCTTTGTACTTCACAAAGGCATATGGGCCTTCCCAATTTGCAAGTAGTGCTCTTTTTTCCCCTAGCTTTCTCACCTTCACCATGGTTCTTCCTTCTTCCAACCTTAGGAATTTTTGTTTGCCTTTCCGTGCAACATAGCTTTTACATTGCCTCTTTTATGTTTGGTCCACATTTTCCAACACAGATGAGTGCATATTAGAAATGAGCTTGAGTTTTTGCACTATCAACTGCATCATCTCATCCAAGGTGAGTTCATCCTTTTGCACATTAGTAAATGCAGAAAGGCCATTGTCACATGTGAACCTTGGGGTTCTCCCAGTTACCACCCAAGGTTTCT
>Ga0209611_10004870_pt1 | contig 22797 bp, 19 predicted proteins | sample S1TSphgellanicum_3_FD_187693 | JGI IMG/M metagenome (GOLD analysis project Ga0209611, IMG submission 187693) | Host-associated microbial communities from peat moss isolated from Minnesota, USA - S1T2_Fc - Sphagnum magellanicum MG (SPAdes) (version 2) | ecosystem: Host-associated > Plants > Peat... | reverse complement strand
GGGGGGGGGGGGGGGGGGGGGAGCCACCAAAATTTCTTTCCAACTTTATGATTAGAAAAATAGATGATTTCTTTTTATTATTGTGCTTAAGATTTAAAAGATAATAATTTTGTGAAAGGTGAGGGAATGACCGAAAATTTCCTCTAGTTTTATTTTTCAAAAAATATATAAATAATAATAAAATATCATAGATGAATGATGAGGACTTTTTTGGAACCCATGGGCTTTCAATATTTTCAGCCTAGGTACCCATGACCTATTGTCAAAAAAATTTCCATTTTCAACTATTGCTTCAAGTTAAAATTTGGCTTGCAATTGGTGTGCAAGTCATTGGGTCAATTATTCACTATAATAATAATAATGAAAACCATGGGGATGCACAATAGACGAACATGATAGGAAGATGTTTTACCTATGTAATAGAAAACATAACAAATTAGAGTTTCAAGTAGTAAAAGAAGACAAAAGCAATGTGTAACAACAAATCATGAGAATAACACCGTGACACACTTGTAAAAACAAAACAATGCCATCAAAAGATGAGATCACCATGGCGATACAAAAAAAGAAAACACAATAAGAAGATTTTTACTTGTGTAATAGAAGAACATGACGAAATGAGAGTGAAATGAGATGCTAGAGTTTCAAGCCAAGGTGAAAACACACGAAGGGGAGTCAACCTGGGCACTTTCACAACATGTTCCAAAAGCATACACTTGTAAAATGTGTTGTATTTAATTTTGAATTTTAGTTTTTGTGTTTGGGATTTATATTTTAATTTTCAAAAAGTTAATGTTAGTTAATAATATTTGAATTAAAAAATAATAATGATGAGTATATGTATGATATATGCAACATAATAGAATTTATTTTAGATTGCACTAGTTTTTTTTGGTTTAAATTAGTCAACCAAAAAATATGTGAAATGCTTTGCAATGGAATAAAAAATGAGTATCAAAATAATGATGTTTAGTGTGATTGCTCCATTCCTTTGTTGTCTTGAGTCCCTAAACCCTAGCTATGATATTCAAATAGCCAATAATTATTTTTTAACAAATATGTATAAACCCACTATCCATATCCAAGAAAACATATTAACATTAAACATAAGATATGAATAGAAATATGTTAGGAATATTTATTAAATATCCATAGAGATCAATTAGCACTTGTAAAGTTTCATTGAATATGATTAATGGTGAATAATGAAAAAACATAATTTAAAATATGGATACATTGATATTTAGGTACTATCCATATTCATATCTGGATTAAAGGTATAACTGAACAATACTGGTGTAAACTGCCCCTAATATTTAATATTCAGAGGGTGTTGAATAGACTTGTGTGAAGGTGTGAAGAAAGAATATGTTATGAGTTAAGACCAAATGAAATTGCTGAATTTGGTGATCTGAACTTGTTTTGTTAGTTTTCTTGAGTGAAGTTAGAGTTCAATGTGTTAATAGCCATTTATAGACAGGGTTCTTGCACATTACCTAGTTGTGCACTTTGTTCATGTATGTACGAGGATAAAAAAACATTTTTCTTTGCTCTTCATGTATCCACACAAAAGTAAATGCAAAAGAATAGGAAGGAACTAAAAACAAGTAAGGAGTCATGATGTAATGAATCTGGCCTTTATGACAGGTTCAAATTAAAAACTTTCATTTGTGAATCTAGAAATTCTCATGTAAATGCATGCACTTCTACAAAACATGCTCATTCATCTTATGCACACATAGTACTCCAAATGTCAATCACACATTGAGTCATGTTTGAACAAAATTTTATGCTCAAATCGTGAACCAATGCATACCTAGCTCTCTTTCCCTAGGGCCCGAGCCAACAAATCTGCTTCATCCTCCCCCACCACCCGTTCCTGTGTGGACCCACTCCCCTTCATTTTAGATAATGAAGATGAGAAGGGGAAAAATAGAGATGATAATGGACATTACCTATTCACATTTGTGCTAGATCTTACATGCTGTTGGTAGTTCAACACTTTTTTTTAGGTTGACAAATTTTTGTAAAAATATTTTAGTTTATTTATTTATTTATTTTTGTATTTTAGGTTGACATTTAATTGACAACATTCAGAAGAAACATAACATCTAATAAAACTGGGGACCACATCTTTTTTTAGTCCCTCATTTTTTCTCTTTTTCCTTTTGTTTGTTGTTGCACTTTTTTCTAATAAAGTTTGGCAAGTTTACATCCAAGAGAGAGAGAGAGGAAATGATTGGAAATCAAATAGGGGGCCATGTACATTGTGCTAAAAAGCTCAGAACCCAGAATTTTGATATCAACCACATCTAGAAAGAACATGATAATGAATTGATAACAGATTGAGGGTTGCAAGGCTTTCTTTCATCAGCACCACACTACCAAAGGATAAGCCATCTCCCCAAAAGACACACACACCTCTTTTGGGACAACACAGCCAACCATCATCCTTTAGCCAGACAACCCAACCAACCATTCCCTAGCGAGACAACAGGGCCACAGTTGGGCGGTTCTTTACTCTTATGAAGAAAGAAAGAAAGAACCTCTGGGGTTCCAGTTCCACACTTCAATTGAATTGAGAACCCAGTTCTTCTGGGCCCCATTCTTTCAAGAATTTTTTTGATTCTAGTTCTGGTTTTGAAAATCAGACTCAGTTCCGATCTGGTTCTCATTAACCTGGATCACAGTCCGATGATTAACTGTGGGTTAACCTCTATGTTAAACCTCAGTTCTAGTCACTTTTTTTGTTTTCAAAACACATTTTATTTCGGTTTCAGTTCCAATTTACACACAATAAATAGAACTGGGAACCCGGTTCTAGGTCTATGTTTTTAAATTAATAAAAACCCCACTTGTGGTTTTGGGTCTGGATTCCAGTTTGGTTCTTACTAACTGGAACTGGGTTTGGTTCTCACTAACTGGAACTGGGTTTGGTTCTCACTAACTAGAACTGATGATTCTTACTAACCGGAGCTGAGGGTTCTGATCCACCAAAGCAGGTACCCGGCCAAGACTGAACACAACCAACCATTCCCTAGGGAATGGTGGGACAACACACAACGCACACCATTTGTGGGCATTTGTTGAGAAAGAGAACTAACAAGGGGGGATGATGATGATGATGATGATGATAATGGAGGAGGAGGACTACAACAGAATTGCTGGTTGCAGGGATTTCATCAACACCACAATGTGAAGAATAGATAATCTTCCTCGTTGTAGTACTATCTTCTTCCTTCCCTCAACTTCTCTCCTCTTTCATTCTTACTTCTTGTGGTGGTGGTGGTGGTGGTAGTGTTGTGGTTCCCTGTGCCCCACCAAAGACCCGCACTCTGGATTCTTACCACAAAGGCTGCAGCAACAAACAAACAAACAATTCTTGGAAATCAGGTCTGACTTCTTCATCAATTCCTGTACTTATCTCTGTGTGTTTGTGTGTGTGTGTTGTGTGGGTTTTGGGTTTTGAGTTTTGATGAGTTGGTATGCAGCAATGTCTGTGTGGGTGGTGATCTAGAGCGAATTTCGCATTTTGTTGTTGGCTGGAAATGAGAGAGAGAGAGAGAGAGAGGCACAGAGAGCACAGAGCGAGAGAGAGACACACACAGAGCTAGAGAGTCTAGAGAGAGAGAGAGAGAGAGAGAGAGAGAGAGAGAGAGAGAGAGAGGAGTTTGTGGGTGGTTCATGTGTAGCGAGCTCTCTGTGGGTGTGATATGTAACAAGAGTTTTTGGGAGACAGAAGAGAGAGCTTCTGCTGGGTTCTCGTGTGCTGCAGTTCCTGGTGGTTTGGTGGTAATGTGGAAGTAAGAAAAAGGGAAACCAGAGAGAAAGGAGTGTTTGGAAGCTCTTTTGGAATTTAAGGGGGGAAGGAAGAAAGAAAGAAAGAAAGAAGAAGAAGAAGCTGGGTTTTGTGGAGAGTAATTCTGGTTACATTTTATGTGACTGAAGAGTTTGCAGTGCATTTTGCAGAGGGAAAACATAGCATCCAGATCTGGTGTTGAGAGAGGAGAGAGGACAAGGGAGGAAAGGGGGGATCAGGGCAGTGGGAGCAGCTTTGCAAGTAAGCAGCAGGGAGCAATGAGGAGAGCAGCATGGCAGCTGGGAGCAGCCCTAAGACGCAATGCAGGGCAACAGAGAAGTGATATATACCAAAAGGCAGCAGCAGCAGCTCGACGGCCTTTTGCGAGTGAGAGCAGCCTGAAAAAGACTGTGTTGCATGATCTGCATGTTGAGCATGGAGGCAAGATGGTGCCATTTGCTGGATGGAGCATGCCAATCCAGTACAAGGATAGCATCATGGATTCAACAACAAACTGCCGCACTGCAGGCAGCCTATTTGATGTTTCTCACATGTGTGGGCTGAGCTTGAAGGGTCCAGATGCAATTCCATTCTTGGAGAAACTGGTGGTGGGAGACATTGCTGGCCTTGCACCTGGAACAGGCACACTGTCAGTTTTCACCAATGAGAAAGGAGGTGTGATTGATGACACTGTCATCACCAAGGTACTACAAAATGTCTGCTTCTATTGTAAGATTCCAATTGGCTACTAGATTTTACCATTGAGTTTTTTGAGTCTGTACACGAAAGTTTTGTACCTGACAAGCTCCTTTTTTTTGGGCCCCCATGATTATGATTCTATCATCAGGTGACAGATGAACACATTTACCTTGTGGTGAATGCGGGTTGTCGTGACAAGGATCTTGAGCATCTTGCAAAGCATTTGAAACCCTTCCAGAATGAGGGTAAGACAGTGGGATGGCATGTGCATGACGAGCGCTCATTGTTGGCTCTGCAAGGCCCCCTGGCACCTGAGGTATTGCAGAAGCTCACTTCAGAAGATCTCAGCAAGATCTACTTTGGTGATTTCAAGGTCCTTGATATCAATGGATCCGAATGCTTCCTTACCCGCACTGGGTACTCACCTGCATTATATCCTTTTTCTTTTCCCTTTGTATTTTGCTCTCATAATCATTGATGTCTAGTAGGGTACTAGATTTCAATCAAGAATTTCTAGTTGTAGAGGATTTAATCAATGACACTGAGTAGGGGAAAATTGGCAAAAATGCAGGTACACAGGTGAAGATGGATTTGAGATCTCAGTCCCAAATGAGCATGCGGTTGCCTTGGCTGTAGCGATTTTGGAGAAAAGCGAAGGCAAAATTCGGCTTACGGGATTGGGTGCTCGGGACAGTCTGCGCTTGGAAGCAGGACTGTGCCTGTATGGCAATGATTTGGAACAACACATCACGCCTGTTGAGGCAGGACTTGCATGGACAATTGGCAAACGGCGTCGTGCAGAGGGTGGGTTTTTGGGTGCTGAGACGATTTTACAGCAGTTGAAAGATGGTCCTCCCAGAAGAAGGGTAGGCCTGATCTCCACTGGTGCACCTGCAAGGAGCCACAGTGAGATCTTGAATGGTGAAGAGAAGAACGTTGGAGAGGTCACAAGTGGGGGTTTTAGTCCATGCTTGAAGAAAAACATTTCTATGGGCTATGTTGCAAATGGCTATCACAAGAACGGGACTCAAGTTAAAGTGACAGTCCGAGGAAGGCAGTATGATGCTGTTGTAACAAAAATGCCATTTGTACCTGTGCACTATCACAAGCCCGCAGCACCTGTGAAGGCTTGATTTATGTGTTGACCAGACCACACAATAGTTTGCTTAGCTCTCTACAAATTTAGCTATGCTCCATATACAAAGGTTGCCAGATCAGAGTTTTAGAAGTCACTGCAAAATTTCCAGAGAGAAAATTGGCAATATGAAAACAAAATTCCTTTGTTTTGCAATTTTTTGCTGATATTTTTGTGTGTTGCTCTGAGCCTGTATCTGTTAATCCAAAGGGTTCACAAATAGATGGGCTATGGCGTTTGATTCAAATTTGCCTCTACATTGGAGAGAGACTTGGAGTTAAGTCTTTTTGACCCTCAATCTTCTTGATGTACAGACTGATAACAACCTCACTTGGGCGTGTCAAATTTGTGGGTCCTGGCTTCGAGAACGAATGAGCTACTAGTTCCTTCTCTTGCAATAAGGAGTTTCTGTATGAGACTTGAAGCTTTGATGTGGTCTGAGATACAATGGAGGAGATGAATTGTATCAGTTTTGAAGAGTGCCTGGCAGTCTCTTTTGAAGGTGGCAGAAGAGAAAGCCAGTAGTAAATGTCAGAGAGAACTGTACTCTGAGATACCTTTTGCTGGCATTTGGATGTGAGATTGTATTACAGATCTTCTGTAGAGAATTATACTCAGAGCAGAGTTCAACTTTTTGATGTCCTTGACAAAAGAATGATGTTCTTTGTGTGTCATTCCTGGACCTGGATTTGCTGTAGAATGAAGTAATTGATGAGTGGTTGATTTTAAGCTCTTGAAGTAGAGGCAGATTGCAGAGGTAGAAAACAGGGTCGGTGTGATTCTTCTTGAGAGCTTGGTTGTCTTGAGGATAAGCTGTGGGGGCATCAATCCATAAGGGGCTGACCTGCCATGATCCCTGGTGCACACTTGAGTCAGTTTGGGTGCACAAGCTTACATGGTGATGATGTCTCTGTAACCATGCTTGGGGAGCATGCAAAAACACACACTGATGGTTTCACCTTCAGGCCCTCTCTGCTTGCTTGCTTACTGTCTTCCTTGTATTCTGCCCATGAGCAGCAAACAAAACTTGCAATGCATCCAACTTGATCCAGAGAAGGAATAGTCCCTCACCATGATCCTCAGCTGCAGCAACAAAATGTTGACCAAATCTGTACAGCTTGTTCATGCCCACGAATGTTGAATTCATGGGCAGTCTTTTCTTCATGCTAAAAGAAGCAAACACAACAACTTGGCTACTAAAAATCAAACAAAAACAACAATTCATGGAGATTTAATTCATGCACACTAAAGTTGAATTCCAATCACGGTAGGGTAAAGCCCTAGGGTGGGGGCATTGCCAAAATAAGGGTCCTAGGATGAACTGGCAATAGTCAAGTTGGTCCCAAAACAACTAAGGTTGAATTCCATCAGTGACATAGGATAAAACCCTAGGTTTGAAGGTATTCCCAAAATAAGGGGGCTAGGATGACAAGGTGATAGCCAAGTCTAGCCCCACATTTTGGTCTCAAAATGACTAAGGTTGATTCCAATCAGTGATACAGGGTAAAGCCCTAAAGCCCTAGGGTTGGGGACATTCCCAAAATAAGGGTCCTAGGAGGATGAGGTGATAGCCAAATTCAGCCCCACATTTGGGGGATTTCCCCCCCCCCCAAAACCCATGGGCTTTAACCCATTGTAAACCACAAGGTCAACTTTATCCAGAATATTAAACCTGCTTCCATTCTGTTGTAGAGGGCAATTTGATGGGCCTGGAGAGCTTCATGTAAGGGGGCATTACAGTCATATGACCCAAGTTTGAGGGGTATAAGGCCCTTTGAAATCTGGATTTCACTATTGTTTAGTTTAAACAAGTTTTTACAAAGGGTAAGACACTTCATGGAGGGCATTATGGATGTAAGGTCCTATATTTAAGGGGTGGACAATGGATGTAAGCTTCCTATACCTGAGGGACCCTTTAGCCACTTGGGTATGGGCAGCTTATATCCATAATGCCCTTAATGGAGTGACTTACATTATACCAAAACATCCATAGATCCAGAGGTGTAAGACGAAGAGGGTCCTTACACTGACTCCATACCAGTGGGAAGGACCTTGCACTTATTAGTGGGTATAATATCCCTCCCTCTTTTAAGAAGTAAGCATTGGCCTTTTTTTAATTGGTGAAATTTTGTCAGAAAGTGAAACAAGAAGGAAAAAGAATTTAAAATAAAGTGAATTTGGAGGGTTTCAATCAGGGGTTTCCGCCACCACACTCCCCCCCCCTTCCTCCCAAATTTGTGACTTCTAAAGTTTGGTGAAACTTCAGAAATGTTTAGCAAGTTTTTTGAATTTACACTAAAAATTATTTTCCAATTTTTTTTTGTCATCACAATGCGAAATCCTCTCCCCCTCCAACCCGAACCCCACCCACCAAAGAAAAAAAAACGCTCAAACTTTCAAACAACATAAGTGAGGGGAAAAAAAATGAAAATCATCAGACTTTTATATTTAATTTTCAGTGTGTTCATAAACATATAAAAAGTTGATTAAAAATTTATCTCTCGTTATTGGGTCAATTTTTTTAAAGATGTCTCACTTAGAAAAATGTGTGGCATCTTTTATAAATCAATATCTTAAACCATCACATATTTAAAACAGTTGATATCACTCACTTTTATGATGAAACAACATTAATAAAAAAAAATGATATTATTGTGACACATTTTTGGTACACATAAAAAAAATTTGGACCCTTCTGATTTATAGGCAGCCAGATTTTGGCTGAATCTGCCTAAAGGATGATTCCCATTTTTTCTACATAGACTTGCTATAGATTGATGATGGTTGCCGCTTAGGCTACTATTAAAAACAAAGTTCCTTGAGCAGAACACTGGGTAGGCATAAGATCCCTCCACTTTGCTATTCCAAGAGGAGATACATGAATACAAAAGCTGGTGCCCTCCAAATCCACATAGGAAATTTGTGGGAGTGTGCTTTACTTGGGGGAGTGGAGAGAATCAAGGAACTCGTTGCAAAAAAAGTCAATTTAGAGCTTGCAATAGTAAAATAAGAAGAGAAGTTGTGAAGGGGTCAGCGTACGAGGGCGCCAGCCAGCCAGCCAGCCAGCAAGCGATGAGCGAGAGTGGCAAAATTACCTGACTTGCTGCTGCTGCAAATACACACAAGATTGAAACTCAGTCACTACACATATTGCCAGAGTATATAAATGCCCTGTGCTGCAACTTCTACAAACCACCAGCTGCTTAATTTGAGTGTGTGTGTGTGTGTGTGTGAGAGAGAGAGAGAGAGAGAGAGAGAGAGAGAGAGAGAGAGAGAGAGCGAACGAGGTTTTGTGTGAAGCTGCAGAATTGAATCTAGAGTTGTCTGAGAACAAGTTTGTTTTGCTTGTTCATGGTGATGATTACGGAATAAATCTTCATATAATCTTACGTGATCTGCATCAATGGAATGCTGAATATCTTTGCCTCAGCTTCAAGCTGACTTTGAGCGAATTGAATCGCAGTTTCCAAGTAGCTCTAGTGATTAATTCTAGCTGGTGATTGATTGTCTTGGTGATCCTAGTGATCACGAAGATTTTGTATCTGCATTGCATTTGCACATGAGTAATCGGGTGATCGTCGTAATTTGATCTAGATCAGCTCGTAGAGTAGGCGGGATTCAGTAGATTTGCTGCAAAGGCGTCTGGAGTAGTTATAGACTACTGATCTGCAAGCGGGTACTGCAATTGATCGATCGCTCCTCCTCATGGGTGTTGAGGGAATTATCGCCGATGGTCCCGAAGCTTTGCCCAAGCTGCCCCCGGTGCACAATGTACTGATTGTAGGTGCAGGTCTCACCGGGCTTGCAACCGCCCTTGCTCTTCACAGGTTCTGCAGATTTTTCTCTAGTACTTATCTCGTCTTTCAAGTTTCAATTTGAACAATAATAATGAAAATTGCAATACGATAGATTCCTGGCCGGAATTCATTTTGTAGCTAACGATCGTTGTTCGTCGAAATCTCGAGCCAGCTCTTGTTGTGACATCTATGAATCTCATGAGCCAGAATACTATCTAGTAGAGTTCGTTATAACTTGATGACTGATTTGCACCTCCGGACTTGCAGACTAGGAGTAGATGCAGTAGTGGTGTTGGAACAGTCCAAAAGCTTGCGCAATGAGGGCGCTGCTCTCACGCTGTTCCCGAATGCCTGGCGTGTTTTGGATGCACTTGGCGTGGCTGATGTGCTCCGACCCCACTTCATCAACATCATGGGGTAATGATCGTCCTCTCGCTTCAGATCCTGATCAACAAGTCGTAATTATGCAGAATCTGGTTCACTAGCTAGCTATTGCAGCAGCTTTCTAGCTTGAATTGGTCTGCAACTGCAACTTCCAGTAGACCCATCTGAAACATCTACTGGACAATGAGAAATAATTCTTAAGAACTTGTTGGTGAGCAGATCAAGAGTGCGATCTTCAAAGGATGGAAGAGTGATCAAAGAATTCCAGAATTCTGACTATCCAGGAGGGTGAGTCATGGTTGACGCCATTGGATGTCATACAGATCATGATCTGATGGCACCTGCAGCTAAATCTCTTGTTTTCATGTTGAGAATTTTTTTGATGCTCTGCAATATGCATTGATCAGATCAAAGTAATAAATAATATTGAGCTTGCTGCTGGAGATGCACTGATTGATCACCGTTGCAGGCCGCACGAGATGCGACAGGTGGAGCGGAAACAACTGCTTGCGGCACTCTACAATCCGATACCAAAAGGTGTCGTCAAATTCAACTCCCGCGTAACCGCTGTTCGAAAACCTGCAGGAGCTGCTGGTCCACAAGCAGCAGCCGGCGTCACACAAGTGGAATTGGAAGATGGCACAATATACTCTACCAAGGTAAAGCTGTGAATAATTCATCATCAGTACTGAATCCTGATCAGTGCACCAGCAGCTTATACATTCAGATTAAATGCTAGAAGAGTCGATCAGACATGTTGATCTGCATGCATCAAGAGGTTCTAGATCCACTCTTCTAATGGCATAATTGAACTTTCCCTGTGAGGCCAGCTGGCTCCCTGGGAAGAAGCAAGGTTCCAAAACTCCCTGTGATGCACAATTACTTCGCTGTTACTTGCGTTTTTGAGTGTATTCTTAGACAATTTTCCCCTAAGGGAATCAATCATCCAAGAGCTCCTTGGGTGCGTGCATGCATGTGATACTAGAGTGTGCTGCATGAGATGTGCTGTTGAACTGCGGAGACGTGCGTGTGTGCTGCAGGTATTGCTGGGTTGTGATGGCGGAGGCTCCGTGATAGCCAAATGGGCGGGCTTGACAAAACCTCAGCCAGTAGGCCAGATCGTGATCCGTGGGCTTTGCAAATGCGAACAAGGCGTCCTGCACAACTTGGAGCCTGTGTACCAACATGTGATTGGGAAGGGTGTTCGACTGGGGCTTACTCCTGTGACCCACGACAAAGTGTATTGGTTCCTTGTCTTCAATGCCCACAGCTCTCCCGCCGCCCAAGGTACCACACGTTGTGTTTTTATATATTCTATTATTTCATAGCAACAAAAATATCTTGTACCCTTTTATTTGGTCTGAGGTGCTTCATAAAATATACAAAGAATAATCTCCTCTAGATTCAAACTCTAGCTCACAGAAAACATTAAGGCTTGTTTGTGATTTTCTTCATGGTTGTTGGATTGGGTGTCGTGTGCTGCATCGTGTTTGCAACGGTTGCAGCAGCAAGATCGGGAACGACACAGTATATAGCAGATCCGCTGCAGATACGAGAAGAAGCTTTACAGCACACAAAAGGGTGGCCACAGGACGTGGTGAAATGGATCGAGAAGACACCCATTGAAGGTTTGAATCGTGGAATCATTCGTGATCGCTGCACGTGGTCAGTAACTCCTACAAGACATTCTGTACTCATGAGCATCATGACTCCGGCAGCTGCTGCACTACGATTTTTCTGGAACAAACCTGCAGCTGCTACGGTGCCATTATCGAATGCAATCACATTGGTTGGAGATGCATGGCATCCCATGACCCCAAATCTTGCACAAGGCGGATGCATCGCCTTGGAAGACAGCATTACTGTAGCTCGAAAACTCCATCAAGCTCTCAACAACATCAAGAAACCCAACAAAAATAATATCAAGCAACTTCATAAAACAATTACAACTTTGTCACATTCTGCAACGACAAAATTAACAACAACCACTACTACAAATTCTTCCTGCATGAAATCCAATGACAAGTTGAACTTGGAAGAAGAAGAGTTGTTGTGGGCAGAGCAAATGCCAAGAGTGATAGCGGCATTGGCAGAGTACCAAAGGGAGCGAAGGTTTCGGACTTTTGTCATCACAGTGAAGTCTCATTTGTTTGGGAGTTTTCTGGGATGGGATTCCAGTCTGGTTTGTTTCCTTCGTGACAAGGTCATCTTGCCCTTAACTTTCCGTGCGTCTGCAGTCTTTGGGGTGACAACATATGATTGCGGCCAACTTGTCAGATTTGACAACACCCAATCTTCAGCTTAATATTTGATGTGGACAATTAACCAGATATGGAAAAAAATTATTCATATTGTTGTTTCATATCTGGACTACCTACTTGACTTAGGTGTGAACTAAACCATCTAGGTTTAATTTTCAATCTTTAGCATAATGTTAGGTCAAAGGGGCTTCTCGCCTATGCATTTTGGGTGCATGTTTGCTGGGTCCCAAATATGAAACTTGGTTCATCCTACCTGCAGGTTTTCCAGACTTCAGTCTTTAGTATAATATTTAGGTCAAATTGGCAGCTTCTCACTATGCACTTTAGATACAGGTTTTGTGGGTCACAAATATGAAGCTCGGTTCATCCTAATTGAAGGTTTGAATCCAAATTTCAATCTTCAGTATAATATTTAGGTCAAATGGGCAGCTTCTCCCTATGCACTTTAGATGCAGGCTTTGTGGGTCACAAATATGAAGCTTGGTTCATCCTACTTGAAGGTTTTGGACATATTTCAATCTTAAGCATACTATTAGGTCAGATTGGCTTTTTAAGTACTATGAATTTTGTGTGTAGGTTTATATGTGGACCAAATATGAAACTTTTTTACCCTACTTCAAGGGTGTCCATGTTTCAATTCCTTTAGCATGATTTTAGGTCTTGAATGGAGGTTTGCTATGAATTTTATGAGTAGATTATTTTATGTGTGGGTTATGTGAACCATCTATATGAAACTTTTTCATCCTACTTGAAGGTGTCCATTTAAACCTAAAATGCTACTATGAATTTGGTGGTGGTGTGGGTTAGGTGGAATAGATATGAAACTTACTTATCCTAATCAAAGGTGTCAATTTCAATCTGGAGCAGATAAGGTCAAAGAGGCTTCTAGTATGGTTTTTACATGTGGGTTCTGTAGAACAGGAACAAAACTTGCTTAGCCTATTTAAAGGTGTCCACTTCAATCTTTAGCAGAGTAGGTTACATGGGCTTCTACTATGAATGTTGGGCGTGGTGATGTGGAACAGATGTGAGACTTGCTTATCCAAGACTTGAAAAATATTCACTTCACTCTTGAGCAAACCATCTCAAATTTCTTCTGCAAGGAATTTTATGTGTGGGTTACGTGGAACCATACCCACCTTTCCAAAGCTCTAAAACTGCTATACAATGCTTACTCCAATCATGAGTACAACCATATATTACAAAAGCATTTTCAAACTTGCACTGCAGTTCATAGTTCATACCAGTATTGGCCAGTTATTGCTTTTTTTTCATAACCACTAGAGGTAGGTTATTTTTTGATTTTGGGGGCAGGACCACACAAGTCATGAATATCAATTTCAAAAAAATTGTGGGTGCCAGTTAGGTTATCAAATAACTGGTTGAGAATTGCCAATTAACCAGCTGGTTATACATCAGTTATAGGGGTTTTAATAATAATAATAATAATAATAATAATAATATTCTATTTAAAAAATTGTATTAGTTTTTAAAGACTAATAACCTATATGGATGATAATTGGGTCATCCAAGTAAGCTATTAGATTTTGAAAATTCAATACCAGGCACTTATCAATTTAGTCAGTTATCAAAAAATCAAGAACCAGCTGATAGGTTATAAATAAATAACTGGCTTGATAATCAGGTCAAAACCAGTGTTGGGCGGTTCTCAAAGGCTGACCCGGTTCTCAAAATGAGAACCAATTGACACTTTTAAATGTGAGAACCGAACTGAAACCCGACCTCAGGTTCTCGCCTGATTGAGAACCGGTTAGGAGAACCGGTTCAAATGTATACATGCATTTATTTATTTGGAGAACCGGACAGGTTCTCTGATACAACTCAAATCCGGTTCTCAGAGTTCTCTGTATGGGTTCCTCTTGTGCTTCTTCTCACTTAGGACTGCTACTCTTCTCCTGTTGCTATTACTTTTTTCACATTGCTTTTATTCTTTTCCTGTTGTTGCTGGTACTTTTCTTGCATGGTGTTGTTTTTCTCTTTTTATTACTATTACTCTTCTCCCATTATTATCCTTCTCTCTTTATTGCTATTATTTTTTTCCCATTGCTTTTTTTTTCCCCCCTGTTGCTGTTACTTTTCTTGCATGGTGTTGTTTTGTCATGCGATGAAATAATTAAATTGTTAGTCATTTAATGAATAAAAATGATTTTAATTAATGAAAATTTCAATAATCAAGTTGTGAAAATTGGATGTGAAAATCGGTTGTTCTTATATATATATATGAGAACCCACTTATCTGAGAACCAGGTGAGTTTTTAAAAAATAAAAATTTCATAACCTCGTCAGTTCTCACCAGACCAAAAAAATTTATATGTTAAAGAATCAATCAGATTTTTGAAACATCATGAGAGAACTGAAATCGAACAATTCTCACAAAAAAAGTGAGAATCACCCAACACTGGTTCATACATGTAGCTCTTTGTGTTTGGCAGTCGACCGTAGTCCAGGGGATCTATGGGCAAGCTGTTAGGTTTTTGATTGAAACATTAAAAAAAGTATTGGGCTTCTTCAAAGGTGCCATATGACCCTAATTTTTCTCAAGTAAGCAAACCAAAAAGCATGAGTTTGCATCAAGCAAATAACCCATAACCACCTTGCAAGTTGGTTGTGCATTCCAAGGTTCTCTGGGTTCTTTGAAATCTTGAAGTGAAATATCAAAGATCAAGGAACAAATGCCTTGGAGACCTTTCTAGCCTGGTCATCCTTGTTGTACTGGACAAATCCAAAGGATTAAGACTCCAAAAAGCCAAGGTAAACACACATGGCTTTAAACAAATGGTCACAACAAAGCCATGGGTTGTATGAAGATAGGAAATCCATGTTTTTCATTGGGAACCAAATACTTGGAAGTTGAGATTTGCAAGGAATACTAGTTGAAAGATCCGGCAGCCTTGGAAGAGACCATACTTGACAAGTACCACACCATTGTGAAAATTTATCCACAATAGACTCACTTGCAGAGAAAGGAGCCAGAAAGTACTTTTACAAATTTTGGGGAAAATGTTAAATTGAGGTTAATATGATTGAAATCCTTACTAAGATGCTGAATGACATGTGCGCTAGAATTTTTAACTGAAGATTTCAGGTTTCAAATTGATCCCAAAGGTGAGAACTAAGTTGTTAAGATCTCAAACAAGGATTCAACAAAAATGAAACTTTGAAGTACTTACTCTGGGCACATGCATTGGAAGCCACACACCGCGTAAGCCTCTTGGTCTGCCAGCTAATGAAAAGAACGTGGGTCCCAGCAGTTCCCTAGCAGGACCAATCCAAGCATTCTACTAAAAATTCCCAAAAAAATACAAAGGTGGGGGAGGAGCGTGCAAAAGTCTTTTCCTTCTCAACCGAGTCTACTATGGCTCCTAAGGCCAGAGACTTGAGAGCTTCTATCCAAGGCCAGAAAGCTCTCTGTTAATTTTGTTCACTGGTTTTTTTAAATTTATATTTTGACTTTCTTTTTTCCCGATTTCCACCTTTTAAAGGTGATTTTGTACTGTTGATTTTCTTTTGGAAAAAAATGGTTTTTTATTGAAGGTTGGGGTTGTTTTGTTTTTAGGTCTATGATTTTTAGGGTTTTGTTAAAGTTTGATAATTGTATAGTTATCATGGATCATTTGTGTGTTGGAAGGGCTTTGTTTGAACAATGGTTAATAGATCATTTATAAGGGTTTTGATTCTGTGCACCATACTTTAAACATGAAGTGGAATATATTTTATTTCATCATCATATAATGGCATTGCTTGACATTGATATGGTCATTACTTTCAAGAAACATGATGTCAAATGCTACCACTTCTAGAAGAACTAGGCCTTGTTGGATTTCTAGGTTTTAAAACTTCAACAAAATGAGCAGCCATTTGTAATTGACCCTCTAATAACAATTTCCTCTCAACTTGTTGACTTTTTAGAATTTGGGTAATAATTTTTTTTGTCATTTGCATGTTTAAAAGCTTTAATTCCTTCGCAATCTATGAATTTTTTTTGATAACTTTTGCAATGGAAAAAGACTCCCCAACCAAACACCATTTTTTGCTTGTAGCTTTCTTGTTGGGTTTGCCTTTAGTGCCAAGTAAATTACATGCCTTTGTCCTAAGTGAGACTATATCAAGTGCTTAGTTAAATGTGTGCTTTGGTGTGACAAGATCATTACTATCAACAAAAATTGGGGTTTGACACTTAAGGCTTTGAAGTGATTGTGTTTTTGAAATAGAATTAGAATGATCATCCAAATTTACCACTTGAAGATATGGTAAACAAGAACCTTGATCAATGCCACCAACTACACCTATTATTTTGGGTGTTCTTTCAAAAATATTATGAAACTTTTCATACCATGACCAAGAGGAAAGAGGAGCACCTATTGCATTACACGCTTCACGTTCTTCACAATACTTTTCTCTCATCTTGGTGATTTTGTTTTGACATTATTTCCAAGTGCATGACACCTCATTAGGGAATGTTGCATTGATTTTGTCGACAAGCTCCTTTCAATCCTTTGCAATCATTGGTTGTTTTTTATATTCCTAATGTCTCTCCTCCCACAAATCAATCATCACCTAAAGTTTTCAATTAAACCACAATCTTTTATCAATTTGAGGCCTTACCCCACATTTAAGGGCATTTAAACTGCATTCACACTCAAGCCCAACCTCAAACCCAAAGGTTGAGAAAAAGAACTCAAATTCACAATTTGAGAAAACCCTAACCCTAACCCTTAAGAAGAACTAATATTAAACCCTTGATAAGAAGAAAAGAAGGTCCTTCCAAAAGATAACCCATAAAATAATTTGACAATTTTTTCTCCATTTTTTCTTTTTAAAATCACAAATAAGACTATACCAAAACACAATCAACTTGTATAGTTCCACTTCTCATTCTTGTCTCTGGACTTTGTTCTTTGAATTATTGTGGTTGTTCTTTTAATTATGGGTTGATTGTATAGTTTCACTCCTCATTCTTGTCTCTGGACTACGTTCTTTGGACTACTATGGCTGCTCTATTGACCATGGATTAATTGTAGCTTCGTGGTTGCCTTTGGAGTTTTGGGTTTGTGGGTGCACTGCCTTGGCACTTACAAAAGGCTGTTGTTTTTTCATTTTACTAATGGGAAAAGGAGAGTGAAAATAAAATTCACTTCATTTGTTTGCATAGTGACAATGTAAAAGGTTTACTTCTAGTTGTTGTGTTGCTAGCAAACGAAAAGACATATATGTTAATCTGCAAGACATATATGCTCTCTATTTGCTACATTTGCTTGGGGCTACTTATTATGCAGTGCATTGTGGTGTGAATAGTGAAATGGGTGGTTCAAGAGTTTTATCATGACAATGATGATACAAATTAATAAATGCTTAATTTTGTGGTGTAGAGTAGTGTTTTTCTTTGTGGCAAATTTTTGGCACTTGGCCAAAAAAACTTGGCTAAGCCCACTTGTGGGTGATCATCAACCCACCTACTTCACAAAATTGAAAAAACTTTTCTAATAAATGTGAGGTGTCAAAAGCAAACTATTTTTTTTCATTTCAGGGAGGGAAGTGGACTCACAATCATTACAAGAGGAATGAATCAAATTTGGTTAGAGGTAAAGGCCGAAAATAAAAAATTTACAAAATCTTTCTTTGTTTTGGCAACCTCCAAGAATGTACTTTCTAAATGTGATGAGTTCAAACCTTCAAAATTTGGCAAATTTGGCCTTTTTTCCCAAAAAAAACCTTTCTACCCTTCACACTAGATTTTTTTGTTCGCCATAATGTAAAATTTTGCCTTGGAAAGAAACATTGATCACCACCAAGCATAACAAACTTTGGCTTGATGAATATTAAAAAATGGAGAACCATATACAAATGAGTATCATTTGTTCATGTTGTTTGTTGACATGTTAGTACCCATCAATACCAATTCAAAATCTATTAAATGCAAAATGTTAAGATAGAGTGAAAACTGTATTGTTTCTGTAGAAAGCTAATCCTATAACAACATAATAATGAGAATTGAAACTATAACAACTTGGGCTTCTTTAACATCTTCATGTTTACTTTTTCCTATAATTTGATTAAATTTATTCCCCACAAATTGGAACATTTTAGATCTTTTTAACACCATTTGTTATTCAAAGACTCTCAAAATGAATTCACATGTTGCAATGTTAAATCACTCATCAAATTCCATTACCAATCCACCAATTTTTCATCAAGTTGCACTGTGCCATTTGAAATCATGCAAGCATTTTTGGGCACACCTTATTCCCATGTAAAACACTAATATGGATAGGATTGCTTTAAAAGAAAGCATGATGTGAATACAAGTGGACATAGACAAAACATGTGATTAAGCTAGTGTTATGCAACCACAAAGGAGACAAAAGAATAAAATATGAAGTCCTTTTGAGAAACTCTAGAATCATGATTGTAATTTTTCAAATTGTGGCTCCTCAAGCATTACCCTACTCATAAGAGTTTTGGCCTTTCAACATCATGCACAATTCTAAGCAACAAATGGACGCACATAATGACACTAGTTAAAAGACTCTTGAAATGCTAATGTCATCCACAACATGGTAGATTATATAAGTAATGCCGATAGAGACTATAAAGATTCCAAATGTGACTTGAAACAAGAAAAGAAGAAGGATAAAAAGGGAAAGAAAGAGAAAGCTTCTACAAAGACAATGACAACAACACAATATAAGATGTTTCGACCAATTTGTAAAATAAGAATGAGGAAGATGCACTAGAAAACTACATCAGCCTAAGTGAACTGACAGCCACCAACCACCATTGGAAGTCTCTCATGAGTTTTGACTCAACTTATGCATGAACTGTAAATGAGTTGGCATTGAACTCCACCCTAATATCCTATAACCCTACAAAAACTAGAACCTTACTAGGTAGGTAAGTAGGACAATAGGTAGTTATTAGATAATAGCTGCATGTAAATTATTACTTATAGTAAAGGAACGATGAAGCCGCCCGTGAAGCCGGACGGACAGTGTTGAAGCTGGTGAACTTGCACATGGCTTGAATTCGATGCCTGCGTGTGTGCTCACACACAGTGATGACCGTGAGTTTTGAGCGATCACTAAGTGATGTTGAAATCACTACAGAAAAGTTGCACTACTATTGCTGTGATCCCCTCTTGCTCCATCACTACTGCTTGCATCCAAAGAGCCGAACGGACGTGAAGCCGAATGGACAGTGCTGAAGTTACTGAACTTGCACATGGCTTGAATTCAATGCCTACGTGTGTGCTCACACACAGTGATGACCGTGAGTTTTGAGCAATCACTAAGTGGTGTCGAAATCACTACAGAAAAGTTGCATTACTATTGTTGTGATCCCCTCCTGCTCCATCACTACTGCTTGCATCCAAAGAGCCGGACGGACAGTCTCCTTTCTATTCACTTACTTACTATTGCTGTGATCCGCTCTTGAGCGATCACTAAGTGGTGTCGAATTCAATAGCAGGCTTCATCAGGAGGACCAGAAGTGTAAAGGAACAATGAATGTGGGGCATAGTAATATTATTCAACATAACCACATTGGATGCTTGCACACAGCAAGAGGCGGGAGAGAAAGAGAACGAGACAGACACACGGGAGCGAGGGAAGGAAGGAGGGAGCCAGGTTGCCTGCCTGGTGGAGTGCATACGTGGACGGAACCATACGAGTTGTGATTGACGTAATGGTACCCGGTTTTCGGCAAGAATAGAGCAAGGCTGCCGCAGCTTTCTGATTCATATACCAATAGGTGAAGAAAATGGAAATTTGTTTTTGTTGTTGTCTTTTTTTCCCACAAGGCGTCTAGTTTGCAAGGTGTTTCCCCAAAGTTTCCATCTAAACAAGTTGGTAACTATGTTCAGACAAGTGTTGGGCAATTATTAGAATCAGGAACAGATCCCTAGCAGTTTTCAAGGGGTTCATAGGATTCACAACGATCGTTCTCAAAAAAATCAAAAACCCGGTTCTGATATATCTCTATCGTTCTGAAATTCTTGGCAAAAAGGTTGTTACCACTAGCCATTACTTATTATATAGAATATTTTCTAAAAGTCTGGCTTGCTTACCTACTTCAAGGGCTCTAAGAGCATCTCCACCAACGCTCAGTATGTGACCCTGCAAAGGAAACTTTCAATGAAGTTCATCAGTCAGAGCTAGTGAATACACTAGAAGAATGCTGGGACACTGGAAAAACAAACAACTTTCAGAGCCCTCAAGGAGACTTGGAAAAGTCCAGTAAACACAGTCAAATTGTATTTATTACCTTCTCCCTGTTTCTGATTAGCTAGATAGTTCGATTGGTCCAAGTGAGTTGCTATTAGAGGTCTCTCACATACTTGCAGTCCCCGCCCATAAGAAATATTTTTGCAGGGTCATATAGTGAACCTCGGTGAACATGCTTTAAGAGCATCTGCAATAGTGAACTGCAAAATGGCACCATAACGTTGAAGTAGAGACATGTTTGAAGGTCTGTATATTTTATCCATAGTAGGGGATTTCTCTCAAGAAGTTTCTGGGTTTTAGAATGTGCAAAGATGTTTGACTTTGTAGGATGCATTCTATGCTGTAACATGAATGTGCCTACAGCATGATGAATTAGATAGTTAGCAGGACTGTAAAGCATGTTATATTTATTTAGAGAAAACCTCGAAGTCTAGAATGCATAAATGAACTTGCCAAAAGACTTCAAGAGGACAGGCAATATGCTAGATTACAGGAATTTTTTTCTGTAGGGAGACAGCAATTGGATGCTTGCACACAACAGGAGGTGAGAGAGAAAGAGAACGAGACAGACACACGGGAGCGAGGGAAGGAGGGAGGGAGCCAGGTTGCTTGCCCGGTGGAGTGCATATGTGGACGGAACCATACGGGTTGTGACTGACGTAATGGTACCCGGTTTTCGGCAAGAATAGAGCGAAGCTACCGCAGCTTTTCAATTCGTATACCAATAGGTGAAGAAAATGGAAATTTGTTTTTGTTGTTGTCTTTTTTTCCCACAAGGCGTCCAGTTTGCAAGGTGTTGAAGTTGTGGACTCCACAGATCTAAAACTGAGCATTTCATTTGGTTTTCCTAGGTTGGGTTGATCTTTGGTAGGGGAGGTGAGACAATTAAGAGTCTTCAAAGTCATTCTGGGGTCCGCACTCAAGTATGTCAAGTATGTCGCAGAGACTATATGCATTATGCATTGTAATTCTGTTTCGTACCATTTCTTTCCATGCACTCAGAGATTGGATTCTCTTTGTTCAACTGAATGCCCATCAGACTATACTGTCGTCAAAGCAGTTCTGTTTCCTACCAATTAAAACCTGAAACAAACATAAACAAAAAAAAAGTAAAAACATAAAAAATAGAAAAAAAGAATGGAAACAATCGAAACAAGGAAAGAGAAATACAGGAAAATTTTAACAGATAAAAAAATTACAAAAAAGAATAAACCCAAAAAAAAGTAGGAATTTAAAAAAATAAAAATAAAAATAATGAAGAAAAAACCTACTTGAAAAAGAATGAAGTGTGTCTTCTTTCTCCAAACTTCAAACTTGCATCGAAATAATCAAAAATACAAAAGTGAAAAACAAACACTTTATTTTTATTATACAAAAGAATAATAAAAAACAAAAAACACATGAAAATAAAAAATAAAAAAAAATTTAGTTTAGCTCTAGATCATTGATCGCTTTGCGAACTTTCCATTAATCTTAAATCATCTGGATTTGATGGGGATTTACAAATTAATTTCTGTGTAACCTTGACCTTCCTCGAAGAGTGTAAAAGAAACCCCTCGCCCCAAGATGCTCGAATTGTTTTGAGACAAAAATGTGTCAGCGCAAAGCACATCAGAATCTGCACATGAATGTCGCAATTGCCTACAGAGAGAACGGCGTGCTAAGCAACGTGAACAGCCTTCTTTTCACAATGACGCATTACAATTATTTAGAGATGGAGATGTGTTAGCTCAAGGCACGTCAAAATCTGCACAGGAACGTCGCAATCACCTACAGAAAAAACGGCGTGCTAAGCAACATGAACAACCTTTTCTTTGCAATGATGCATTACAATTGTTTGCAAACACAAATGCGTTAGCCTGGGACGATGGGATTGTGGAAAAATGGACACAATATGTGGATTCTGCAGCGCGAAAATGTGGATCAAAGAACGATTAGCAAACTCAACGAACAACAACCCACAATTTTCTATGTTGCGAAAATGGCAAAATTCTATTGCCGAATCTTCCTGCAACACCGCAAGAGCTGGAAGTTCTTTTAACCAGCAAAGAGAGTAGTGTCGTCAAATTTTGAGATGAAATTTGCATGTACAATTCGGTGTTGGCATTCACTTCGCTCGGTGCCAAAGTTGATGACTCGGTAACAGGAGGCCCTAGACCGTACTCCTTTCGCATTCAAGGTGAACTTTATCACAAAATCGGATCCCTATGTCCTGCCGAAGGACAACAGCCACAGTTTGCACAATTGTACATTCATGATACGAAACGTGAATGTCAAAACCGGCATGTTGTTATGCCCTCGCTTGATCCAACGACATTGGATCGGTTGTTGACCATGATGTACAATATCAATCCCTATGTCGAAATGTTCAAAATGGCAAGGGATATGATGGCAACAGAAGGTGCTCCCATGGATCTAAAATTGCGTCTCATTGCCTCTCGAACAAAGGCGCCGATACAATGTGCCGATAGTCGATGAAGTC
>Ga0209611_10004868_pt1 | contig 22804 bp, 15 predicted proteins | sample S1TSphgellanicum_3_FD_187693 | JGI IMG/M metagenome (GOLD analysis project Ga0209611, IMG submission 187693) | Host-associated microbial communities from peat moss isolated from Minnesota, USA - S1T2_Fc - Sphagnum magellanicum MG (SPAdes) (version 2) | ecosystem: Host-associated > Plants > Peat... | reverse complement strand
GGGATCACTGGGCACCTTAGCGCATGCTCAAGCAACAAACTCTAACTTGTTCGTGGCTCCAGGCGAGGAAAATGGAAGTGCTGACTTCCTCAAAAAGATCCAAGAGGATCTAAAAGAAGGCTAGTCCTTCCAAGGAAAGAAGAAACACACAACTAAAATTTCCTCACCCTGGCAATAGGCAGTTCAGTCTCCCCTCCACACTCCTAGACTTGACACAATGCCGAGAGGGAAGCGAAACTAGATGCACTTTGAACTTCATCAATCGTTCTTCGCCTCCCTGAGAATTCCCATCCCGATTGACATGGAATACTACAGGGCCAGGGTCTGGCCGGTGTTAACAAGGGAGAAGAACTCCCAAAAGGAAATACTAGTGCACTCCAAGAATTAAGCACTGCCCAACCTTCCTATCAATAGAGATCGGATAACTGGGACCACAAAGGAAGGATGGACACAAAACTCAGCGTTAGACGACTTCACCTAGTGTGTAGAAATGGGACTTGAAGAAAATGTGCTAAGATACAAGCTCCCACTAAAGGACAGACTCACCTTTGAATGGAGCTGGTGAGAAGAGCCAAACAGGGGGGGAATGGAATGCACCATCCTCGTGCACATAAGCGCCAGAACTAACACCATAAGCATCCAAAATAAAAGCCACTTACACTAGAAAGCGTTGGAGTCTATAACAGTCATGAATAATGAGGTAGAATTCATCGCCCCGACGCATAGCCTACTACTAAAGGCTCGGACCGCAAGCAAGGACCGTCAGGCCTATAAGAATAAAATTGCAAGTATCCAACCTTCGCTTCAAGCGACCATAAAAAAACGGTTCACAAGGTTGGACCTAGAACGTCTCTAGCTCCCGAGCACTGGCAGCACCAGCTCCACTCGCATCGCTCAAGGTGCTGAGAAGGACAATCACAAAGACCTACTTCAGAAGGATAGTAAACAACAAGGATTGTTCAACATTAATGTCACCCCGAGCCAACCTTTCCATGACTGAGAAACCCTTGACTTTAATCTCACTCAATGTGAAAGGCTTAGGGAGGAACTCCTCCAAGCAAAAAAAAATCAAAACGTGGGTCGCCTCCCTACCATCCCCGCCACAAATATTGCTCCTTCAGGAACATCACATGGAGGAGAGCGACCTCACCAGCTCTATTAAAGAGATTGAGTTTTGGAACAATAGTTCATTTTGGAATTCAAGCATTCCAATGGGACGTTCGCAACGGACGAACGCGGGCATAGCCATCCTAGTGGATAGGATGATCGCCCCTTTAATTAGGGACAATGGCATCCTGTTAGAGTGCAAGGCTTAGTATGTCACGCTCTAGTTCCTCGATAACAGCTCCCTGACTATTATCAACATATATGTTGCCATATCTTCTAACAAAAGAGTGCCAATGTGGAAAAGGCTTAGCGAAGCCGAATTCACCATGGACCACATCATACTAAGGGGGACTTTAACCATTTCAAGCAAACCAATTGCAGAAGCTTAGCAGGGGAACGATAGATGTGCAGAAGGGAAGCCGCCACTTGGCACCATATGACCCTCCAATATGGTCTAGCGGACGCCTAGAACTTGGATAGTTTTCGCAAAATGTCGACAAAAGAATTCACGTTCAATAATGGGAGATCTGGCCTCAGTTCGACAATCTCCCGCATTGATAAATTTCTAGTCTATCAAGAGATAGAAACCTAGGGTGGTTAGATAGAAGCTGCTATGTCAATGAGAAAATTTTCGGATCACTCACTCTTAGTCATCATAATATGGGGGCAAGCACCTGCCCCAGGCAAAGCAATTCACTACTTCGACGTTTCCCTCTTAGAGGAAGAAGAAAGTAGGGCTGTGATGCTTTGGGCTTGGGAAGGAAAACTGCCATTCCCTAATAATGAATTTGATTGGCCCACCTGGCTGGAGGTAGCCACAGAAAGGGTCATGAGATGCAACACGAGTCTTGCAAAGGCAAAAAAGCACCTAGGGGAGACCCACGTCAAAGCCCATGCAAAGAAGGTCTAGAAGGTGGAAGCATAGCTCTAACAGGACTCGACAAACGAACAGGTAAAAGGTATTCTTTTTGAATCCCAAGGTAGGTTCATGGATATATTCTAGGAAATTGTAGCATGCAACTGCCACTTCTTGTCGGCAAAATGGTTTAGATTCGGAAACACATGCTCCAAAACGTTCTTCGACTTCCATTGCATAGGGAAGAAAAAAATGCTCCTTAAAGAACTGGTGACTGAGAGTGAGACAATCATAGGATAGGCCGACCTCTCCCAATTCATCACAATTTTCTACGCTCATTTGTACTCCTCGGACACGCATGTCCCGGGCACCATTGATGCTTAAGAGGAATGCTGGGCAAATGTCCCCGTCCGGGTCACGAAAGCAATGAATACCAACATGACCAAGGACCTCATCTTGAAAGAGATCATGGACGTCATCGCCTTCTTGCCCAAAGGCAAGGCGCCTCGACATGATGACATCCTAATCAAATTTTTCCAAGAGTATGTAGAGGAGGTGGCGCCAACTCTACTGAAGGCCTTCGCGACCATGTTGAATCTAGGGAAAACATTGATGCACATCAACAAGGGCTTGATCACCCTGATCCCCAAATTTGTGGACCACTCCAAACTTGGAAATTAGAGGCCGATCATTCTACTAGGCAACATCTAGAAAATCCTAGCTAAAACGCTGGCTAGGAGAATTCAATCCTCCCTTCCCCTCATAGTCAGGCCGAATTAGATCGGGTTCGTTAAGGGGAGAAGCATCTTGGACAACACTTTTCTAGCCCAAGATGTCGCAACCCTACTTTAAGGGAGTGTGAGGATCATTCACACTCCCAAAATTGGGACTTAGGAGTCCTTTGGGACTCCCAAAATTTTAGAGTTCGATTGCAAGGGTCAAAACACCTTGCATTGGGGTGTTATTTATATCATTGGAAAACCATCAAAAAATAAATGTCGAAAATGGGTTTGTATGGGTCATTTGGACATCCGCAACACAAGTTATGGCAAAAAGAAGGGCTGGGAGTCAAATTGGTAGTTTGACTCCTGACCACTAAAAGTCAGGAATTGACCCAACCTTGGTGCGTGCAGGCCAATTGCCATACACCGTTAGAAAGCTCTCAAGGTTAACTACAAGTTTGCTTTAGACCTCATCCCAATCAGAGGTCTGAACAAAGAGTTATGACTTCGCAAAGTTCTGAGAATTTAAATTGGGACAATTTTGGGACTCCTCCTTGGGAATCTTGAAACAAAAAGCCATTCGGATGTGGGTGCCGTAGAAAGGCACAAAGTATACTATATGGGGGAAGGTGGTGGCTTCCCTCGAGTTCAGGCCGTGGTGAATCATGTGAGTCCAGAGTTGCTTGTGGCTTGTCCTAGCACCAAAGGTGCTCCAGAAAGTGAACTAACCAACTTGTTGGTTGGTTTGATGCAAGTTCAAATAAGTAAGTAAAGCTTGTCACTCTTCTTAGTCCCATCCCGGAGCTTCAGCATGCCCCTTTACCCCTTTTAGTTTTGAGAGTAGAGAGCATGCCTCGAGTTCCTCACAATTCCACTGTTGAGTAACTTAGACCTAACTTAGACCTAACTTGGGTCTAACTAGGAACTTGGGAGCGCGTCACAAAAATCCCTTGACTAGGTGGTGGAGCGTGATTAGGATTTGGTATTCCTTTTCCTGGATTTTGAAAAGGCCTTTGATAGGAAAAATGGGGTTTTTTATTCATGACCCTGTCCAAGCTAGGATTCAGCGCCAAGTGGATATAATGGGTCCGTTCATATATCACTTTGCCTCCTCTTGAATCAAAGTTAACGGAGAAGCGGGCAAGGAATTCCAGCTTGCTAGGTCCATCCGGCAAAGGTGCCCCCTTACCTCGTATCTATTTGTTCTAGCAACAAACGTGCTAGGTTACATGCTAGAAGATCCCAAACACGGGATAGAAGGTCTGATCTTGCCCAAAAGGGGTTGCATCTGAAACCAAACCTTTGCGGATGACACTGCGCTCTACCTAAAAGGTTCACACACCAATATGAGCAAAACCTAGATGGTGTTAGACCTTTTTTGTAGAGCCCCAAGAGCCAAAATAAATTGGAGCAAATTGGCAGCTATCTAGGCTAGCAAAAGAAAGAGAGCTTAGGAGTGGGGGTGGGATGTAGGTTTCAAGTGGATCCCGAAAGGAGAAGGCATCTGGTACCTGGGCATCTAGATAGGCTTCTAGCTTCCCACAGAAGCAAATTTCGACAAAATGATGCTCTCCCTGAAAGGGAAGCTCATAAACTGGGGTCATAGTAACCTATCCTTAGCAGGCAGAATCTTGGTGCTTAACCAAGTCCTATTCACCTCTATGTGGTACCTGGCTGCCTATTGGAATCTTAACCTTAAGATGTGCAGCTAGATACGAGGAGTAATTCGTAACTTTATATATGGAGGCAAGGCTACTAACGCACGAGCCAAAGTGAAATGGGACACTCTCTCCCTCCCAATTCCTAAAGGAGACCTAGGGATCATTGACCCCAAGACCTAATTCGAAGCCCTCCTTGCCAAATTATTGATAAGAGGCCTTGCCCTAGGGGGGGAGCCCTGGAAAGAAATATTAAAACATAGGGTGGATCAAACTAGGTTCCCGATACACGGCAAGGGCCCAAATATTCCGAACATAAAGTGGATCTTCACGGCTCCAAAACTCAAAAAATCACCATGCTCCATTTGGGAAAGTATCCTGGGAGCCTAGATCAACGTGAGACCGGGCCTGGTCAAATCAGACCCGACCAACCAGGTAGAAATTCTTAGGCAACCCATTTTTGGGAACCCCCTCATAACTAACTCAAATGACAAGCCACTGGGGATCAATGGGCTCAGGGAAGGATGCGCTTTTGCCAGATCTCCATCATCTGTTCGGCAATCCACTACCCTCATCGTACTTCGAATATCTTGCTCCATCTCTGCAATATAGGAGCCTGTGCAGTTCCTGTAAAGCTCGAAATATATCATTCCAATTTGCCCACCGTTGGAGAAGCTACTGACTCACAGCGGTCGTATTCTGCGTGCTGCAGCTACTCCTGCCAAGTGAATCCTAGGCCAGCATCCGACCAAGCTCAAAGGAACCGCAACGCGTGCAAACACTGGAGCCAATATTGCTAGACTTCTGTTAGCAGTCTCCTTGTTTGTGGCCGCCCGCACGCATGTTGTGTCTGGAGCTTATCAGCTGTCCATCGAAGGTCCTTTGTGATCGCATCAGTCCAGCCATGCGTGTTGTTAGCTGGGATTTCGGTTTCGGTGAGGTCCGCATGCAACAGGGCCAAGGACCTAGGGTGCTACAGCTTGGGGAATTTCTCCAGGCCATTGGGCTTCAGGGGGAGAGGGAACTTGACGTCAAGCGCCTGAAGCCTCACCATCACCTGTTCAATGACACGTGCGCATCTTTCCTCAGTCTCGGATCGATCAACAAAGTGGTCTGAATGTGCGTAGCCAGCAGCTTTTGGAAGTGAGAAGCCGTACGTTGCTCATCAGCAAGCTGCGAGGGCTGGTACTTGCTAGCCAAGTCCATAAACCTAGCGGCACCGCTGTTGAGAATGAAGACTGCCACGGACATGCTCAAGGTCGAGGTACATCCAATCCCGCTGGTCATGGCGGCGAGTAAGAAGTCTTTCTAGAGATCCGAATTGGCACTTGTACATTCAAACCCTGTGACCAGCATTAAGGGTATTATTGCCAGTACTAAGTTGAGTTTCTCGTTGTGAGGTGTAAGCAGCCACTGCAAACTGGTTTCCAGAAATCAATTCAGAGCTTCCTGGGACACTAGATAGGCCATAAGATGCAACCATATTAATCCTTAAGTATAATGCAACTATAGGCTCTCAAGCAGAGTCCAGCAAACGAGATAAAATTCCAAAGAAAAGTCAGAAAAGAAGTGTAGTTGTTTCCAGATGTGTAACTTTGTTGCTGTAAAAGTGTTTCAATTTATTATAGCCTGCTGCAAGTGGTGGTAGTTGGTGGTGTAAATTGGCTGAGTAGGCAAAGGGAGAGAGCACTGAGAGAAGAAAGTGTGGAGAGATGCGAGATTGGGAATGATGATAGAAATGGAGGTGGGGAAGGGGGAAATGAGTGCTCATAAACAGCAAGAGGTGGAAGAAAAAAATGGACCCCCATGTTTCAGGCCCAATAATCGACCCCAAAAACCAGCAAGAGGTGGAAGAAAAAAATGGATGGACCCCATGTTTCAGGCCCAATATTCAACCCCAAAAACCAGCAAGAGATGAAAGAGAAAAATGGAACACCATGGTCCAGGCCTAATATTGGACCCCAAAAACCAGCAAAAGATGGAAGAATACAATGGACCCCCAATGGTCCAGGCCCAAACCCCCCCCCCACACCAACAAAACAAAAAAACCAGGGGAAAAACCAAAGTCAATACCGAGTAGTGAATTCCTGGTCGCTTGGGTGTGGTTTGACTGCCCCTGGTGAAGATATTTCGATAATTTACTCAAAAGTACTGAAAAGTTGTTGCCCCTGCAAAGTTACCAAGTAGGACTTACTTTTCTGTCGTTGGCTCTGCATCTTTTTCCTTGGCGAATTCACACGAAATTAAAAAATTGAAAGACTGAAAATTCCTTGATTTTGGAGGTTTTCAATCACCAGAAGTGTGGTCCAAAAAATTATAGTAAAAATCATCAAATTTCTATATATGGTTTTAACTGTGTAGTCAAAGATACAGAAGGATGATTAAAGTTTTGTACTTCATATCTGGTTTATAGCATGGTCTAAATCTTCCAGAGGATGATTGCCACTTTGGCCACATACAAAAAATTCTTAAAAAGAACACTGCTCTGCATGTAATTTGTGAGGGAGAGCTTGAGACTACTAAATGATTAGTAAAGTTTGGCAGGGTTACGATTACACCACTTGAGCCCGAAAGGGCATGAGGATGGTGTGTTCTTGGGTGCTGGGTCAATGGGCCCTCAATAATGTAGTTTTCATTCAGTCCACCTTCTGAGGAATGTTCACCCAGTGTTACATGGTTCACTCCTGTGGACTTATGGGTAGTTTTTCATTTGGTCTCATGTCTTGTGTCCAACAGTCACCAAGTTTTACTGAGTGGTTTATTTAGTTTTGATTTTTTTGGGCACAAATGGACAAAGAAATCCATTGCAATAATGAGAGAGATAATGGATCGAATCAACAACTCAACTCAGGCAAGTTACCAGCTAATGTTACTTTTCTGGGGCAATTGATAACACCATCTAAACCTAAGGTCATCCTGGGCACAAACAAAAAAATAGGGGCACCAAGTTTGATCAGATTGGGCCAAAAGCTCAGCCTTTTTAAGGAGGAAACTTCATTATCTGTAAGAGGACCCTATTACAATGAAACTTGCCATAGTCTATAGGTTGTTCCCAAATGGGGTTTGCTAGCCTAATATCATTCCAATTGACATTATTGAATGTTTTGTGATTCTCTTGTCAACCCAGATGGGCCACATAATTGTACCTCGAGCTGACATCTTTTTTCACTCTGGTTTTCAGCCACACATCTTTTCATTTGAGGTTCAATGGGCTAGGGACCATTGGGGATCACTTTTGTATACTGTTCCTATTGAGCTTCATTCCAGAATTCAACACTTTTTGGCCCTTCAGAATTCTGAAGTTGCTCAAGAGTTGCTCTGAAAAATTTGTCAAAAAGGTAAATGAGCAACCCCTGGGTAGTTTATTTTGAGGGACGTCATAGAACATTCCCTATTGGTGAAAACCTGCACAATTTATTTCAGTGTTGCTGCAGGTAGCATTACCAAGTGCAACATGCCAGCAGGCTTTGTGAAAATGTAATTGCCCACAGAGGTGGGCAATTACATTTTTTAAAAGCTCCCATGATAACCAGTTGGTACCCATCGGATATCATGGGAACAATTTTTTGAATAAGAAATCATGCTGGTCTGAAGTTGGTATAAGGGGCACTGGAGTCATTACAGGATGATATGAGCTGCTTAATTTGTTGTAATGGATTTTTTGGGTTTTGCACTTGTTTGAATAATATTCGTGAATACATAACTGTGATCCTCTTGTGGGCCCTCTGCCACAACTTTTTAGTTTTACTAGTCCTCTCATATATGTGAGGTTACATGCCTAGGGGGAGGTTCGATGTTAGCATGGGTGAGTTAGTCTGGTTTAGGTAGTTAGTCTGGTTTAGGTATTGGTCAGACATGTGAGGCCATGGATAGTCTTGTCAATATTGCAAATGGGTGTCCCCTCCTTTTGCTTGGCTCTGGGAAGTGTGCTCATGTGTTGGCCAAGTTGTGTACTTTGGCTCTTTGAAATCTTGCACCACTTAGATCTTGGAAAATCGTAAGAAGGAGCATAAGTGATGTCAAAGTCCAATTGTGTTGACGACTTTGTAATAATACAGCTTATGAGTCTTCCATGTTCCAAATACACCCCTAAAGTTTTAAAAACCTTAAGGTGCATTCACACTTGATGTTAGGGACTCTAGTGTAGAATCCTGTACCACCATTCTAGTCATTTAGGACTTAAACCTTCTTATGATGAAAATTTTATGTTAAGCTAACATTCACTTAACAGTAAAGTATCACCCATTTAGGATTGGGTGCCACCTAGGATGCCATGTAGATTTTCATTTAACACTTACTTAACATCAAGTGTGAATGCACCATAAGAAACCTAATAATGAAACTTTGAAGATATCCAATGGCCAGAGCAAGGGTAGTCAATAATGTAGTATCTTGGCAGCTTCAGCACATGTTTGCCAAATAATTAATCAATCATGAAGATTCCATTTCAGAAAAAGAATAATCCCCAAGATTCCCCATTTTCCTTCACCAAAAAATATCTCTTTGAGAAAGTAGTTTTTGAAATTTTCTGCAATTCTAAAAATAATATAATTTGTGTTAAAGCCACCAAGGTACTACCCTAGTCTGAAACCTGTCTGTACTAAAGCTATATACAAAGGAATCAAGTTTGCCAATTGCCACTAAGTGGTTGGCACTTCACTTGTAGGGTTGCTGAGGCCCCTGTCCATGGCGCAGGGTGATTCTAATGTTATAAGGGAACATAAAATGATCGATATTTACTAGTGAAAATAAGATCCCCTCCCCGCGACCCACCATCAAGTTAAAATTGTCATTATTCACATCCATTTACGTAAAGAATTTATTCACATTAGTCATCTACTTTTTCAATTCATGCATTTATTGACAACTAGTAGTCATTTTGTTGTCTTCTGTTTTGCATATGGTTGAATCTTTTTGAAGTGTCCCACGTCAAAATGAGTTGGCCATACGCTGAGAGGATAGTACCTTGATTATTTTACAAAAAGCTACAAAAAAGATATGCAGGATATCTAGTATTATTGATTGATTCCTTTTCAAAAAGATTTTGAGAAAGATTGGATTCTTTTTTGTACATCATGCCCATGTGACATTTCTTTAACATTTTGGATCAATTTTGCTCATTAGATTTGGATTTGCAAAAGTATCTTTAAAACAAAATCTATACAATGTCACACTTTAGGCGTTGGGATCAACTTTTAACAATGGAAACACAATTTATAAATGTCATAAACTCAATTGAAAATTTAACACATCTATTTATTAAGGAAGAGATTGTTTGTTTGTTTTGTGTGTTCTGTTTCTTTTGTTTGTCATGTTGAGATGTCTCAAACCACAATGCTTTCACTGGCACTCTTTGGTACTCTTGGAAAGGGTCTCAGTGAGTAAGGGTGTAGTGAGGTGGTTTGGTCATATTTGGCTCACCATACAAAACAAAAGATATTGAGTATTGAATACTTTTGTCATTGAAAATTCAACAAAGTCAAAAGTAAAAACTTAGGGAAATTGGCACAAGGTCTTCATATTCCTAAAAAGTCTTTCATGAGTAAGATTTCTTGGAGATAATTTTGTAATTTTTAGGTTAAAGGTGGGAGAAATATGAAATTTTGAGTCATTTTTTTCACAAAAATAATTACAAATTTAAAATATTTTTTTCACAATTGAGCTCTATCATTAAGGTCCTATTCACAACTTGGAGTAGTTATGTATCAATGTGTTCACATTTGGGCCAATTGCATAAGCCATAGTAGTTTGTCTATTAATGAATGTAATTTTTTTGTTTTTTGTTCTTTTTGATGTTGAGATCTCCCAAACCACAATGCTGTTCATCATGCATTTGGTATTGTTGGAAAGCCATCAATGAGTGGGGGTGCCTCAATGTGGTTTCATATTGTTTAGATCTACAATGAAAATTCAAAATAATTAAAACTAAATAAAAAATTGAAATGCATTCTTGTTAATGTTGGAAAGCCTTCAATGAGTGGGATTTCATAATTTTTAGATTTATGGTGTCAGAAATATTAAATTTTGTGCAATTTTTGTCATTGAAATTTAATTAAGTTACAAAAGCTAACTTTGGAAGAAGAAATTAATTGAATAACAAGTTCACACTTGGGCCAATGGCACATGCCACAATAATTAATATTGAAAGCAAAAGATCAATTCTTTCTCATTTTCAATACAATTCCAAGTATTTCATGTTTATTTTTAAAAGACCATAATGATTAACGTCAAGTAAATTATCATTAAATTATTTCCATTCAAAATTTAAAATGTAATACATGTAGTCGAAAATGGATGTCTATAGAAAAGAAACAAAATTATTTTTTGCTTCAAGATCATAAATGAGAAAATAAAATGGTTTCAAACTTGATCTCCCATTCAATCCATGGCTAAGTGATAGAGGAAGATAATTGGGGAAGATAGCTTGGGAAGGTGGGGACAAAGGATGATGGGAAACCCAAGGATGAGTAGAGCCTTGGGAAGCTAGTATTGAAGAAATGGATAATGCCCAACAATACAAGAAGTTAAGAAAAGAAATTGAATCCAAGGAAAAGGAGGCAGTTGAATAATTTGGGGGCAAGTGAAATGAGAAAGATTGAAAGGTTAAAACCAAAAAGTACATTGTCTTTATGGAAGACATAAAGGGCAGGGAAATGGAGATAATCGACATTGTTAGGGATGGTCGACATTGGGGTGAAAGAAGTTGAGAAAGTCAAGGAAAGCATGCCAACAAACAAATGGATAAGGGAAGTGTACATGTTTAGGTGGTTGGGAATGCTTGGGGGCTTTGGAAGAGGATGGGTTGAAGAAAGTTGGTGGGATTGGGAAATACTTAACCCGTAGGAAGTAATGTTTGAATGGAATGTATTATAGGGAAGGAAGAGGTACATGGGGAATGGTTTGGGACTTATCAAACTTAATTTTGAATTAAATCTCTATTGTCACATAGGTAAGTTGCTCAACTAAAATCCATTGTAACATCCACATTCCATACAGAACACTCGAAGAATTTAGTCAAGTTTTAGTTAAGTTTAGATAGTTCATTTTTAATTACGTCTGATCCAAAATAATTAATTTAAATTATTCATATGAGATTAAAACTATGTCCCAGTCAAAGACCCTAAAGATAAAACTAATAAGTTGAATTATTTATTTCCATACTTACCCATCCTTTTACTCCAAAATCATATTATTATTTAATTACAACTTTTACCCCTAGTGACCCATGTTGGTGCTATAGTACTAAGCTAATATTCATTCTTCGAGTAAGTAGTGCTCAAAGAACTAGAGTTGGAATAAAAGTTGTGTAAAAAAATGAAGTGAGAAAACAATTATGAAAAATGGGTGCATTCAAATATAGTCCCCAACTTGTGAATGTCAAAGGAAGAAATAGGTTTGGTTAATCAAAGTGGTAATAAAAAAGAATTGTGAGACATAGGTGCAAATTGAATGATTTCCCAATTGGAGATGCCAAGGGAAGGATATTTGGATGAATGAACACCTACATTAGTAGTGGCCCTAAATGAAAAATGATGATTCCTTTGCATGGATGAAAATTTTCTCATGAACACTTAGCTAGCCTAGGTTACATTGGCTGTCTTTTATCCTTGGATTTTTGTCTCTTTTCACCTTGGCTCTTTCTTTCCTTTTTGGATGTTTGGCACGGGCCCATTTTTTTTCTTTCCCTCCTAAATTACTGCTCTACTCACTTTTTCTATTCGGTTTCTTTAACAAGTTTTATTCCCTGAACAAGCAAGGTTTGATTTAAATTATTATTTTTGATATGTTTGTCATAAGAATAACAAACAAGTGAGGACATTACTTCAACTAGACCTAATTGTTTCAAGTGAACTTCATGTTGATTTGTTTTGATTGCTTCCTTTTCATTATTCATCTTGTTGTAAGTACAACCCCTAAATTTGTCTCCTTCTTGCTTGTCATTTGACACATACATGGTCTATTACTATTGTTCATTAATATTGCCATTGCTTGTCATGCTTGTTGCATGGTTGCTTCATTCAAGTGAGTTCACCCCTGGACATAAATAGAAGTATAAAATAATTTAACCTTCCTTTTGTTGCCTTTTGTGTTTAAGTCTAGTTCATCTTTGAGTTCTTCTTGTGTGGCAACTATGCACAACATTTTTTAAATTCATTATTAGATGTTTTTGAGCTTTCATTAACATTAGTTATTAAAATTCATGGTTCAACATTAGGATTTCAATTTCATGTTATAATTGATCCTTGCAATGTGAATACTATTTCTTTTTACTACTTGTATTAATGTAGGTAAAATTGGTATTCCTTGGTTGCTAAGGGAAGAAATAAGTTCAAGGTCAATAAGGTTTGCGTAATTCAGATGGGTAGCTAACCAAGTCCCATGCATTAATTTTTAATAGTGATTTTCGGCCAAAGTTTGCCTTGAAAAATATGATTCCAACTTATACAAGGAGTTTTAATGGAAAAATTGGGCCAAATTTACTAGATTTCCGAAAGAAATTTCAAATCATCAAATATTTGTGCTAAGTTCTAATAAGTAGCCACAAATATAAAAAGATTTTTTTCAAATAACTTTCATATATTACCATATGTAACCAAAAGCCAAATTTTGCTACATTATTTTTTGGATGATTACAACTTTGGTTATATCATAAAACCATTTAAAAATGCTTGAGAAAAACAAATTCCACTAAATTTTATTGTTGGAATATTTTGAGATTTTTTGGTACAGAATATATTATTGAAAATGCTTATTTTTAATAAAAGCTTCACAAAAATTTGCCCCATTTTTTTAATGAGAGGGGCACATGTCCTCACAATTTTGTTTATTGGTTACTATTTAATGATCCTATACAATTTAATCTTTCACCAATTAAGGAAAAATTTGTGATGAAATGCTCACTCATGTGGCTACATCATAAATTTTGAAAATAAAATTGGTTGGGAAATTTGTCAATTTAAAAAATTAAAAAAATTCACCTAATTACTACATCATGGAGGTTTTTGTATGGTCCACCATCCAAAAGACCTTTTGAAAAACACTTCCTAAACATACACATTATGTATGAAAAGTGGATGATGGTGGATGAACTTCATATGTTAAAAATGAAAAGTGAACTATGGTATATGAATTTCATACATTATGTATGAAAAGTGAACAATGATAGATGACTTTCATACAATGCTTGAAAAATGGATAATTATGGATGAACTTCATATATGAATGATATGTTGGTGATGACACTATTAAATCTTCATGAACTATCATAGGATGCAAGCATGCTAAAGTAGGCCATGATATTATGTGATTTTTCTTTTTTGAGTGAGAGTAGCCATAAGCTATATTTTAATATTTTTATTTTTTTTTGGTTTAATGATAAATATGAAGATTCTTCTAACTTTGGCATAATAATATTATGTTTCATGTTTTTAATATGCATTAAATTAAGTAGATTTTCAAAAATACAAATACATGTAAGAATGTGAAAGTAAATTTTTGGTAATTTCAAGTTGATGGTTCATTTAAAGGTATTATTCATTATTTTAAAATTTTGCATATAAAATGCCATATTTTGTCAAATCTCTAACATAAAAGTAAATTCTAACACATTTTGTTTAGCTAGTTCAAACCAAACTTATCACATTTTTTCTTTCCACTAAAGTATTTGTAACTTGGTATGCAATTTATTATAAATTTACATTATAAAAAATCATGGTTTATTTGATTGGAAAACTAGACCAAAAACTAGTCATTTTGACATTTGGTCAATTTGACCACTTGGTCCTACTAGACAAGTTGATTTGAACATGTTCAATTTGACTGGTGATTTTTTCAATTAACCATAAAATGATTTTTTTTATTCGTGAAATTAGACAAAAAATTAAGCAACCAAATTTTATATATATATAAATAACTCAATTTGTAAATATAAGAATGTAAATAATAAATAAAAATAAATACTTACCTACTTACCCACACCCATGACCTACCCACCCACCATGGCCTCCTACCTTCCTATCCACAACCCATTTAAATATTATACATTTACACACATGTACAAGGTATATTTACGAATATGCATATTCCACATAATATATGTTAGTAAACATGATTGGACCTTGGTTTTCTTGGCTCCACACCAATGTTTTGGCCATCAAACCACCCCATTGCTTTGTAAAACAATATGACACTAAATGCATTTAACATGTTTTTTTGAACTTTCATGAATTTTTTTGTCAATGTGTATAACAACATTTGAACTTCAATTTTTTTCATAAATAGGTTAGGAGGTAAATAAGTAAGTAGATAGGTAGGTAGATAATAAGTAAGTAGATAAATAAGTAAATAGATTGGTAAGTAAATAACAGGTAAATAGATAGATAAGTAAATAGTTAAGTAGGTAGGACATTAATATGTAAATGGTTGGTAAGTAGGATGTAAGTAGGTAAAAGGTAGGAAGGACATGGGTAGGTAAGTAGGTAAGTAGGTAAGATATATTTAAGGAAGTAGGTAGGTATATGTTAGGTACGTAAGTAGGTAGGTAGCCTAGTAGGCATAACAAGTAGGTTAGCTAACCAAATTAATATGGTCAATTTAATTAAGTATGGCCATTCTATATGGCTGATTTGACTAAACCATGGGCATCTTGATGGACTATTTAAAAAATATGTCCTTTTTGATTAGATGTTTGACATAACACTTGGTCAAAATGGTCATTTCAATCAAAAGAACCAACAAAATAAATCACGTGTTATTTGTGCTTCATGCCTTTAGTCAAAGTGAACATCCTTTCAATTAATTTGGACACTTTAATGAAGTTGAACCTTTTGAAAAACCATGATTTCTTGTAATGTTAATAATATTGTGCATAATGATTTCATAATGAAGCTTGAAAAGGTTTTGTATCTAGTTTTTTACATTTATGTCAAAAATAAAAGATTATAATGTTGAAATATTTTTTTTGGCCTATTTTTGCAAGCATTTTTGGATTACTTTTGCATGCTCACTTCTTGCATGAATTATTGAATTATGTTAAATGTCTTGCTAGGTGTGTAATGAACTATTGTGAAATGTAATTAATCACATACACAACTTTCTTGGCAAAGATGGTTGAAGATTGTGCTTCATTTCTTTTTGTTTATGTTAATTGGGTGTTGTGTTATGTTAAGGTTATCTAGGATCCACATGTTTATTGCCTATGCTTGTAAGTATGCATTCTTGTAAAGTTTGTTCAAAGTCAAAATGTTTATATGTGTATGACAATGTCATGATTATTATGCTTTGCTAGATAGAATTATAATATTTCATGTATGTTGATTTGAAAGTTTGTTTTACCTAATTATATTGTCTTGGGGACTTCACATGTGCTTATTACATGCATGCATGATTCTATAAAGTTACATTGGTGTTCATTTGATAATTACTCTAATGTCAAGCATCTTGCATTCGAATGTCACTTGATTAGTACATTTATCAAGTTAGACATCTAGATGCAACATTTGAGAAAATTTGTGCATATGAACACCAAGATGTCTGATTTTGTTGTTGCCAAAGTTAAAGATACATGCACAAGTAAATTTTTTCCAATTTCTTGATGTATGTTTATTTTCCTTCAATTAGTTATATATATTGCACACCCTTAATTACTTGTTCATTTTTACACAAAATTTGTTGCCAAGTTCCTTGTTTTGCAAATAATACAAGGTTTCATGCTATCCATTTCATTAATGTTCTTAGTATTGTTTATCCATAGCATTGGTTACAAGATGATTATGAATTAACTTTCTTTAAACACATGGCCTATATAAAAAAATGAGTAATAATTGCTTTAATCAATGATTGACAATTTTGGATTAGGGTTCAGTGTGACCAATCAAATTCAAACACTATCAAGCAAGCATGTTCAGAATGACAATGCTTACAAATCCTACAATCATCCTATTATGAATTGAATCCATCAATTGAGCTTTCGGAAAAGCATTGAAGCTTTGTGAATTTTGAAGATTGGCATGTCCAAATATTTAAAGGTTGTTAAAATTGTTGTTCAAGTTCTTGCCCAAGTGTAAGGATGAAAGAATGTTTTCAATGTTGGTCTTTATGAAGTCCAAACTTGAATTGCAATCATATGGTGGAACAATTATTAAAATGTATTCCTAGACACATTTTATCCTAAATAACTTTCTATACAATCCAATTTCCCATGCATGGTGTGCACAATTTAAACACATAGGGCAATGTACAATTTGGTTACAATCACATTAGCTACTTCCTAATCTATGTGATATCTTCCTTTCATGATTCCCATGACTAGCTTGTAAATATTTTGAGGACTTTGCAAATAGGAGATTTTCTATATTTTGTGGTGATTGCAATATTTTGTTTGTCAACAAATTTGATGAGTTAGGGCTGAGAGAATTTTTTTCTTCTCTCTCGTGTGGATCTATTGTGCTTCTAGTCCTTAGTTTAGTTTCTTGTCTTTGGTATTTTAACTCTTGATGTTAGTATTCTAGCTTTTAATGGTTCTTTACTTGTTGAGGAGTGACAAAGCATTGGTTACTATTAATCATCTACTTTGTTGAGCGCAGAAAGTTCATGTGGAGCCAATTTTGGATATATAAAGAAAAACTTGGGGCTTCATCATCATTCTTAAAATAAATGTTGTTGCCCCATCACTTCTTCTTCAAGGTGAAAGTATTGCCACTTTCAGGACGAAAAAATGGGGACTGTCGCCTGCGAGCTTCTTCCTGATTTTTGACAGTAGCCACATTCGCTGTGCTTTATTGAAAAAAGGCCAAACCACCCCTGCACTGTGGAATATTCCAAAATCTCTGAAAAAAACACCACCTAGTTGGGAACAAGCAAATACATCATACGTAAAAGGATTCATAAATTGAGTTGCATTCAATTCGTTACACCTGATTTCGAGCCCAGATAACGTTGAATCCACCGCCGCATTGATCTCATTATGCTCATTTAATGTGGACTTTGGTACATTGCCCTTGTCTTACTCTTTACGATTTCAAGGCTTTGAGGACCTTTTAGTGGATATTACTTTTAGTGCATGCAATATTTGAGTCACGTCGTGGATGCCTGTTTTTGCATGGTATTCCTGAGTTTCCTTCAAGTTTCAAAAGTGAAATGGGCGTGCAGGAATGCTACAATAAATTTCTGGCATCTTGGCACGTAGAGCTTTTCTAACATTCCATAACGCATTCACTGCTCTGGAGATGTACCATATTTTGGGCAAATACGGCCAAAAACTACACCAAAGGTTTTGACAAAAAATCATACCTTTCTCCAAATTTAATTTAAAAGGCAAGGGGAACTAGAAACGAGAAGTTGTTCCCATGTTGATCCTCCCTTTGTCACCTTAAAAATGCCGTTCACCCTCTGTGTTTCAACTCTCAACCTTTCAAGTTTCAACTCCATGGCAACTCTAAATTTATGCACCTGGTGTGTGCAGTTAAACTGGCCCAGGTACAGAATTCCATGCCATTATCTCTACTCAATACATGCACAATATAGGCAAACACATGAATTATAAGTATGTTTTTCTGTTCCAAATGTGTTTCCGTAGAGTTTCCAAGGGGTTCTTGTTGAGTGTTCCCTAAGTTCTGAATGTCACCATGTTCCCCAAGATGTTCCAAATAGCACAAAAAATTTATCCCATATACTCAACACCCGAAGGTCTCCCCTTTTCACCTATATAGGTGAGCCAAAGGGGATTTTGGCACTCCTTAGATTTGAATATAAACTTTTCTTTTGGGCAAGCCTCTGAAGCTTTAGTTTTCACTTGTGATCATGGGCCAGTCAAAATGGCTCATAGCCAAAAAAAGAAAAAGAAAAAAAAGACTTGAACTTGGAAGGTACCCCCCATCTAATAAATACAAAGATGAATAAGTACTGTATAAATAAATCAAAACACGTATTTGAAGTGTACACCAGAAGTATGTCAAACATGTGTATGCATGTGTATTGAAAATGTTTATCTTGTAATAGTCAGGGAGCAGGGGTTTGTTTTTCAATTTCAAAAATAAAGAATTGGTGATTTTTTCCCAAAAAAAAGAAAAATTAGTCAAATTCAAAATAAGAAAACAAGGTTTTCCAGAATTTCCCCATTTTTGTTAAAAAAACCAACAAAATTCTGTCGGAAGAAAAAAAAACACAGTCTGAGAGAGGGAAAGTGTACAGTAAAGCCGTATGGTGGGGACAGTTCCAAAAGAAGAGGGGTCTTGGGGCCCAGGGTAGGCCCAATGTAACTGACTCTTGCCAACCATTTTGGGAGCATATCCGTGAGCTGTGTGGTCCTTACCGATTGTTTAAGTATTAGGTGAAACCTATCAATGAGTGACCTATCATGCAAATGACAAGGCATGGGCAGTGGGAGGGGCATTCCGCCTATAACAACGTGGAAGAGGGATCTTCATAACTTAGCCTACTATTTACCGATTGGTACGTGTAATATTATCCTCTTTTTAAGAGGGATATTTATTGCAATAAGTTGCATTCCAAATACGCTAGGAAATTTCTGGACACACTTCATAGAACTAGAATAAAGTATGAGCAATTCTAGATTGTGTTCTGCATGAACTGAGAAGCCTAGTCGCCTCCAAATTGATCTTGTAAAGTGACAAATTTCTTAAAGCTTAGGGGATTGAATTTCTTTGCTCCCTTTCCAAAAATACCAAACAGGATCAAATAATTAAAGGATTTAACATTAGTTTCTGGCTTTTGGTCAGAGTATTTCATGACCTAGAATTTAAAAGCAGTGCTTGTTGTTTTCAGTTTTCTAATATAGCATCAATGATTTTGCATTTATTGGCAACACATCTGGTCCAGAACTGTCTGAGCTATAAAAAAGCTGATAAAAAGCTACCCCAAAACTAAAAACTGTGCCAAAATGTGACGAAATTTTCTTGAAAAAAAGTGTTTTTCCTCAAAACATTTGATGAGTTTTTTCTTAAAGTCAAATTTTTTTCACAGAATATTCATTTAAAACCCTGTCTATATATAGACAAGCCTTACACTATTAGTGTACAAATATACAGGGGATGTTGATACTTTTATGTAGGCATGCAGAAAAAATGAGCCAATGAAATTGCTGGATTTGGCAGTCTGAATTTTTTTCATAGTTATATCTTGAGTGAACTAACAATAATAGGTTTTCTAAGGTTTGTGAGAATTATAAAAGACCAATGGAAATGGTAGAAAGCAACGACTGTTTTCAAGGTTCAGCAAAACAGGGTTGTGAGTAGCCCTGGAAACTTTATTTCACGCCAATGAGAGTGGGGGCACCATGGATTTATTTTCTTAGTTATCCTGGGCAAACCAACAGTTCAATGTGTAATTGCTAATGTACTTACAACCCATTCTTGACAAATCTTGTTGAAATAATTAAAATATTAAAATAAAGGGGTCCGACAGCCGCAATCTCAATATTTCAAAATTTCAACAGTAGACTGTAAGTACACTAAAGTCCACTAGTAAGTTTCAAAGTTATCCTGGGTTTTGAACTGGTTTTGATTTTCTAAAATTTTGGCAATTGTTAGTAGTTTTATTGTTTCTTTTTCCAGCTGAACCTCTTAGGAATTAGTTAGTGTTGACAATGAGTAGTGAGTGAGGTATTTGCAGATAGAAACTTGTGAAGCCTTAAACCTTAAGTTCATAATTTTGCTAAAATTGTCCACACAAAAAAAGAATTGGTACTGAGAACAGAGAAGAAAAAAGGAGAAAAAAAGAGGGGGTAGAAAAGGCAAGACCCTAAATAGCCCCCCCCCGCCATCGAGCTCTGTCGGGTGCATGTTTCTCTTGTCTTCTGGCACATGGTTTTCGGCCCTGCTTGGTTCTGCATAGAACCAAGCAGCACGGTTCTACATGTTCTCCTGTTCAGCAAAAAGGACATGTCAAATGCTCTTTGTTCTGCTTGAATTAATTTCTCGGCCTGCTGCCGCCCGGCAAATTCGATATGGAAACGTCCAAAACACAAACTGGTACTATCCACTGACATAGACTCAAGCACGTAAAGGATTCTGATTTCTTTTCTATTCAAATAACTCGGACAGTCAAAAATTGAAACCCTGCAGCAGAACCACACGGTTCTCCGCAGGGCTGCACTGTCAGGCCCAGAAAGGGCGCTGGACAGAGCTCGATTTGGGGAGGGGAGGGGAGGGGAGTATTTAGCGTTTCGCGTGAAAGGGGCGGTGGAAAGGGGGGCCCAGTTCACAAAACAACAAAATGGCGGGGTCAAAGCGCGTCAGTGACACGCTTAAATGTGTAATGTTTGACGAGAAGAGTACGGGAAACCTAGTCAAACACTGGCGCACCTGCACCTGGTCGACCTGGGTAATGCCTTCATGGGGTCATTCCCTCCGGTGGAGACGTAGAAACCTCGTGCGTACAGAGCAAGAGCTGCAGGCAACAGAACGTCCAGGCTCCTGGTACAAATGCTAGGGGCGACACACTCTTCTTCCTCGGACTGCCAGTCTTTCTTATGTGTCATGTGGTGAAGTCTGCAGCGGCTGTGAATCACAGCAGTTGCGCTGAGGAGGAGGCGTGAACATTCGTTAGTTTTTCTTTCTTTCTTTTTCATGCGTCGTAAAGCAAAGGTCGAGAGTTGATGAGAAATGAGGACTGACCGATAAGCAAAGGTCGAGAGTTGATGAGAAATGAGGACTGACTGACAAGAAAGGTCGAGAGTTGATGAGAAATGAGGACTGAATGACAATCAAAGGCGGAGAGTTGCTGAGAAATGAGCTACTCACTGACAAGCAAAGGTGGAGAGTTGATGAGAAATGAGCAACTGACTGACAAGCAAACGTCGAGAGTTGATGAGAAATGCGCTACTGACTGACAAGCAAAGGTCGAGAGTTGATGAGAAATGAGCTACTCACTGAGCGAGACATAATTTGCTAGGTTTGGGGTTAAGAGGAGGAAGAAGAAGAAGAGGAGGAGGAGAAAGAGGAGGAAGAAGAAACAGTAGCAGCAACTATAGTTTTCCTATTTGAAGGAATTATTGTGAGGAGTTAAGTGAGCGGATTACTGGTCGAACTTAGGAATAGGAAGCTTTCTTTGTATGTTTTCTGCAGCTCCGGGAGATTTTGAGGGGCGGGTTCAGATTTCAGCGATTTTCTAGAAGCAGCTTGTAACCCAAATTAGAACCAGCTGCATGTGTAGATCGTGCTGCTGCAGCACACTCCAGGACGACTTGAAGAAGATTAGATATTTAAGAGGGTTGTAGAGTTGATCGAAAAATCAAGAAGAGCTTTACTCGAGAAAGATTTTATTTTCAGAGCCCACTCGTCGATTGAAAGGAATTAGTGTGAACTTATATAAGCCTTCCGGTCTCAAGAGAGCTTATTAACCGTTGTAATAGATGGCTAGAAACTTGAGAAGGGAGAATTCAAAGGAGGCGCAGATCATGAGCTTGCGAGTAATATTGGCTTCATGTCTAGTAATTGTTGCAATGTCAAATATCCCTCTAGGCATCGCCGCGCCCGTTAGTGCCACTCCTCCATCACGCCGTTTCCTTTACCGCCAATCTCTTTCTCCGCCTGCAGTCGCAACTGCACCAGGACTATTCAAAGCTCCAGCAGGAACTTTGAAGGCCTCTGTCACTTCGTCTTCCCTAGTTGAAGTCCTCCACGACCTCTTTACGAATATGCAGAATGGAATTGATGTGGTAAGTCCAGCTGCTGTATACAATGGCCCAAATCTTAACCAGCACCGCATGACTTGTATGCTTTGACTAAATTTGGCGTCTTGTCCGTCTTTCACGCACTCGCGTTAGACTCCGGATGGGTTGTTGTTCCTCACCATATAGGACATAGATAGACATCCGTATTCTTTTTGTTCATTCTAGTACTCTCAATAACGTACAAACATGGCGCTGATTCTTTGCAGTTTTGGAGAATGATTCCTGGCAACTACGAGACTGAAGTCAGCTCAACGGAAGATGCTGCAGATCCAGAAGTTGAAATGTCATGGAGCTCGATCATAGACTACACTAGAAAGCCTCCTACACGTCACCCTCAAAGCCCACCCGCCGCTCTTCGGCAGACGGTCGCGCAGCCCATGATCACGACCGCTGCACCAAAACATCAGTACTCTTTCGATACTATCCTCACGGATCTGGAGGCTCCCGATCTTTATCTCTCTATACCAGCTCCTACACTTCACCCTCCAAGCCCGCTCCCACCTAAACGAAATTCTGAATCTTTCGACACCATATTCCTGGAACGCGAGGCTCCTGACGTTGATCTGTCTATACCAGCTCCTGCAGGTCACCCTCCAAGCCCGCTCCCACCTATGCGACAGATCACGAATGCTCCACCAAATCCTGAATCTTTCGACACCATATTCCTGGAACGCGAGGCTCCTGACGTTGATCTGTCTATACCAGCTCCTGCAGGTCACCCTCCAAGCCCGCTCCCACCTATGCGACAGATCACGAATGCTCCACCAAA
>Ga0209611_10004867_pt1 | contig 22805 bp, 31 predicted proteins | sample S1TSphgellanicum_3_FD_187693 | JGI IMG/M metagenome (GOLD analysis project Ga0209611, IMG submission 187693) | Host-associated microbial communities from peat moss isolated from Minnesota, USA - S1T2_Fc - Sphagnum magellanicum MG (SPAdes) (version 2) | ecosystem: Host-associated > Plants > Peat... | reverse complement strand
AGGATTGTAGTTAGGTGATTAACGATGGGGTTCCCATTTGCATTCAACCTATAGGCCCTTTTACCTTGGAACCAAAGTATTCATTAATGATTGGTTTTCATAAAAAAAAAATTTATAATGTTATCTACCTTAAATGGACCTTAACCCCAGACAAGGTGGCAATTAGGGTATGGTGTACCATTCAAGGTTTTATTTGTTATGTGTTATATGTGTGATGACAATAATAGTTGTAGGTGCTAATGTGGTAGCGCATGATAATTATCAAGTGGTTATGATTAATTATATAATTAGATTTGGATTAATTATGCTTAATCTAACTTAGTTAAACTAATCTAATTTAATGTGTAGTTTAATTGTAAACTAGTTCCAATGTGAACAAGTTCAAGCTAATTTGTGGATCAAATAAAAAACCCAAGTTTTGTGATGTCAAATCCCTCTTTGGTGATTTGAGATTCCACAACATAATTTTTCTGCTTTATACGTTTTTGTGTTTATGCAAATTTTTTGTAAGTTTTGTGTTATTGATTTTTGCTATGTTTTGGGCTTGGATTCCTATTTATTGTAGGTGAGTTCATTTTGCTTTGGGTATGGTGTACCATTCAAGGTTTTATTTGTTGTGTTGTATGTGTGATGACAATGATATTTGTAGGTGTCGATGTGGTAGCACATGACAAACTTATGTCATGATGCAAATTAAAATTGTGATGTTTAAGGTTTCGTGATGATTGAAAAAAAAACTCATGTCATGACATTTAAAGTTTCATCACAATGAAACCCTAAAAAAATCCTCATTTCAATGGGTGCATAAACTCTTATGTCATGTGTGAAATTTATATCATGACATGAATTAAAACAATGTTAAAGTCTTCTCATCATGAAGAAAAAAATCTCATGTCACATGCGAAACTCATGCTTTGATACAAATTAAAACAATGACATTGGAATTTTCATCATAATGATCCCCTCCCCCCCCCAATTCTCATTTCAATGGGTGCAAAATGTGTTGTATTGGTTACAAAAACAACTTGTTATGTGTGAATGGATACACATATGTACTGATGTTGACAATGGACAAGATGTGGAAAAAATCATTAGAACATTTTTATGGTTTGGAAATGAGGCCTTTTGTCAAATTTTTGAATAGATTGTTATGCGGGAATGGGTGCACACATGTAATGACCTTGATAGTGAACAAGTAGTTGGTTGCATTTGGAGTACATACATAATTCAATGGGTGCAAAATGCATTGTACTACTAATAAAAACTATTTGTTATGTATGAACGGCTACACATATGTAGTGACATGATTGACAATGAACAAGAGGTGAAAAAAACCACTATAACATTTTTGTGGGCTAGGAATGAAGCCTTTAATTAGAAAATTGATATTATAATTTCCATGCAATTGAACCATAGAACATAGAACATTGAACATTGTAACATTATTAATTCATCTTTAGCAATTAGTGCAAAGTTTTACTACTTGCCTCAAGACATTTTAAATTGATCAAATTATAGTAGAATCAAACATTAATTGCATGGGGTAATGGTGGAAAAGGACAAGATTTTTTATTTCCTTGTGTGTTTTGCATTTTAGATATCCTTTTTAATATTGCATATGTGAAAAATGTGTAATGCATACAAAACAACAACATTAAAATGGTGAGTTTTTCATTCCCATCATCAAATAATAGATAGAAATTAATGTAGGGAAAGATTTTGCAAAATTGAATGAAAGGTTGGAGAAGAAACATGGTATGTTTCAAAAGGAGATTTTCAAGGAACCAATAAAGAGGTTTAGGAAAGATATTACAATTAGACTTGTTCAAGCCTAAAATCAAGCCAATAAAACCATCGATCAAGAAAATTAAAGGTCCTTACACTAATTGGTGCACCTTTTCATTTTGGCCTTCAATTTATCCTATTATGAAACAACATTGAAATATTTTCGCCTAGGCTTGGACCTCTTTGAGAGCAACACATAGAAAACTAGGAGAGATAAATAATGTTTATGATCATTTGTCAAGAAGTTTTTTAAATGAATGGTTTCATCCTAATGGAGACTTCAAGGAAAACTACAAGCATTGTAAGGAAAATTACAAGTGTTGTAGAGAATTTGGCACTATCAAGTTGCCAAATTTGCAGATCATTACCTTTTTTTAGACTTTTCTCCTTTTAAAAAAGATGATATTTGCGAGGTGTTGCAAAAATGAAAGGCACTAAAATAGCCTTTGTTTGTAGTTTACATTCAACCTTTCATCAAAACAATTTTCTTCAAACATGCCCCATGTCTGTGTGAAAACATTCACATGACTACATTTAAGGCATGCATGCATATGCATGGACAAGAACTTTCATAAAAAGTGAGTTGAATTGGAATTACCATGTTTCAACTACAGGCATAAATCACCAAAAAACTATCAATTTTACATCGAAAATCTATGGCAAAAAGGTGTGTTTACTTAGTTATGGTTTAATATATACTTCAGGAGTTAATTGTGAACATTAATTGAATTCAAATACACCTTGTTCCTATGGGCGGGGCTTAAATATGGGACACAACTTGGGATTTAAGCATGTGGAGGTCCATGGTATATGAATTTCCTTGTATTTTGGCATTTTACCGATGTAATTGTTTTGATAATTTAACCTTATATATTTTCAAGTTTTTCAACATTTTATTTTAGAAATATTTTTTACCAAATTGATACATACCTTCAATATATTTTGAGATGATTTATTGATTAATTTGATTATATGTTTTTAGATTTTTAATGGTGGGATGTTTGAAATTTCATATGCTCATATTTCCATCGCCAATTGCATAAATAATTGTTTGTCACAAACATGAAAATTATGAAAACAAAATATCTAAAATAAACTATGGCAAAAGAACATGCCTAAATCTAATTGCAAACACAAAACATGAAAAAAAAAAAAACAAGAACATGATGTACGCCAAAAAAAAATGCAAATTAAAATTTATTTCAATAACATATGAAATCATGAACATGATATGAAAAAAAACAAAATTATGGTGCAAGATTATACCAAAAATTAATGTTCAATAAACTAAAGGTAATGAGAAGGTCCATTTTTTTTTAATAATGTTTTGCAAATTTAATTCAAGGAAGCTTCCATATGCTCATTATCAAAGAAGATTTTTTTGAACCTCTTTAAATTATAAGTAAATTATAAATTTACTACAAATTATGATTGAAAATAAATTAATGACATGTTAAAATAAATTATAATTTAATTATAAATTAACTAAATAATATCAATTATCATAATATGATTTAAAAAAAGGGTAAGTAAATAAAATTAATGAGAAAATATTATGGCACCTATCTATCTACTTACCTCCCTGTCTGTCTGTCTGTCTACATACCTACCAACCAACATACGTACCTACTGATTTACCTTCTTGTCTGATTACGTACCTATCAACATACCTACCTACTGATTTACCTCCTTGTCTGATTACATACCTATCTACATACCTACCTGAAACCTATTTACTTACCTCCTTCACTGACTACATACTGACCTAACTATTTATTTATCTGCCTGTTTGATTACGTACCTACCAACATATCTACCTACCTATTTATGTACCTCCCTGTCTGGATACGTACCTACCAACTTACGTACCTACCTAACTGATGTATTTATTTTATTTTATTTTATTTTATCTATTATTTATTTATTTATTAGATTTTTTTGGGGCTTTTGGCCGTGCCTCATCACCCGAGAGCCCCGCCGGGGCCCGCGCTGCTTATAAGCTCTCGTGGAAGGATTTTGGTTTTGTTTGTTTGAGTGCCAACGCTGCTGCTGCTGCTGCTGTTGCTGTTGTTGCTCCTGCTCTTGTAGCTGCGCGTGGTCGCGGGGTTTTGTTTGCCTTCTACTACAATGCAGTCCGTCGTCGCGCACTGCAGCTTGGCCACGGCGGCTGCCAATCCTCGTGGCTTTTCACTCTCGCTGGTTCAACAACAAGCTCCTCCTTCTCATTTACTGGTCCGGAATCATCAGCATCATCTCCTACTGTGCCAATGTGACGAGGCTTCTTCTTCTTCTTCTTCTTCGCCTAGGCTGCTTGCGTCTTCTGCTTCTCCTTTTTTTCTTCAGGTGCAATCTCTCTCTGCTGCTCCTTTGGTTAATTAGATGCCTTTTTCTTCTGGATTTGAGGGGGGCTGTTGCTTGTGTGTATTTTTTATCTGCTATTGTGGATGACGAGGAATTCGATTGGATAACGTTGTTCTTTATGTGTGTGTGTGGATATGGAGGGATTTTGACCTTCGTGAGTATGTGTCTCGAATGTGTTCTGACTTTTGCTATCTGTGAGTCTGTCAAAGCGTTTCCTCAATTGTTAACTTGAAGCGCGCTCTATTACCTTTTCTTTCAGTATCGTGACTGACTGTCCCGATTTATGTCTTAAAAGAAGTCCCTTCACCGTGATGATATGCCAATTTTCTCACAAACGGATTTGCTCATCTGCGATAAGCAACAAACTCTGGTGGTGACAAGAAATTTTTTGGTTGCCCCTGTTTTTTTGGTAGTCACATGACAGGCTAAGAAGCAGTGGTGAAACCACAGGCAGCCGAAGGGATGGCCAATTCTGCATTGTTGCAACCTCAATTGCAACATCAGCACCACCTGACCTGCCTCCATCTGCCCCTCCCAAACAGGTGCAAATTCCCTCAATTTGCATTCCCACAATTTTTACCATCAGAAAGAGCCTGAGAATGTTGAATAACCAAACATTTTTGGGAGATTGACAATTTTTTAATCATGGGCAATTGACATTTTTCAGCAACAAGGACTTGAATCATCTGACTTCATTTGATGTTTGAGTTGCAGGAGGGTGATATACGAGTTGTGAAGATCACAGATGACACTATTAGCTTGCAGGGTCGCAGCTTGGAGCGGTTGAAATATGAGGTCTGTTGCTCCTGCTTTCACCTCAGCAGAGAAATGGCAGTTGGAAGTGATTACTTGTAATGTGCAGTAAAGTGGGAACTACCAACAGGGATATTGTTCTGACTTTTTGCATGCAGATTGAATATGGCTTGAAGCGAGGTACAACTGATAACTCCTACCTCGTCAAGGGGCAGACACATACAGCTCTGATTGACATCCCTGACCAAGCATTCTCCAAAGCCTTTCTGGAAACTCTTGCAAACACCACTGACCTAAAGAGGTTAACCTATTTAATCTTGGGGCACTTCAGCCCAAAGCGAGTTGAGAGCCTTGTAGGCCTGGCAGATGCCTTGGCAGAAAGAGGTAGGTTGTCACTGGAGTTTTGTTACTTCTTATTGATGTTGCTTCAAAACCCAGTGAGTTCCTTTGCAAAGTGGTCATGTTTTTTAATCTGTTGAGTTGGGGAGAAGCTGTAACAACCAATCAAAGTGTGATCTGATGACCTTCCAGATGACCCATTGCAAGTCTATTGCTCAAATCCAGCTGCTCAACAACTAAAATCTGTGGTTCCAAGTGATTTGCTGGAAAAGAGGTTTATCATCACTGTTGTCAAGGCAGATGACAACCTTGATCTTGGAGGAGGTCAGGCATGGTCTAACTGGACAGCCCTATCACTGGATTAATGCTGATGGATACGTTGTCTTTAGGCTTTGTATCCTTTGATTGTACTCCCCATCTATCAGTCGGTAAAGTAGCATTCACAACTTGAAACATTCTCTCTCGTTGACATTAATGCTCAATAATAGCTGTGGATGATACACAGCAGACTAACTAATGGGATTGATTCTGTCAACCAGGGCACAAGCTTCAGTTTATTTTGACACCAACACCAAGGTGGCCTGATGGCATGTGCATTTATGACCCTGCAACCCAACTCATCTTTACCAACAAGCTTTTCAGGTACAGCCCCACTCTCATACTCTATTTGTGTGTGAAGCATCCCTGTTTTTTTTTTTGGGTCAAAGCTGGAGAGGTCAGCTGGGTTATTGAAGTAATTAAGTAGCTAAAAGTACTGGTGATTACATGGGATTTGTGAGGCTGGCAGTGCACATGTGTCTGAGGGAAATGGTTTTGACTTGGGAGGATGGGATGAATATGGAGAAGACTGGCGCTTCTTTTATGATTGCATGCTATCACCTGTTGCTAAGCAGGTATTTGTGCTCTCACTGCCCACCACTTCAAACTCTAATCCAGCTCCTGTTGCTGTTCTTCCGAATTTTTGCTGTGTAGTTGATTCTAATGGTTCTTGGCACCTAGCTATGACACATATTGCAGGCAGATGCTGTTTTGGACAAGCTGCCACTGGTTGCACAGTTTTCGACTCCAACATACCAGGGCAAGCGAGGTATTGATGTCATCAAGGTATAACGTGTTCCCTCTTATCAACCAGAATTCTATAAAGAATCACTTTACAAGCAGGCTGTCAAACAGCTTGTACAAGTCAGTTTTCCCACAAGCAGTTGCACATGTAGATTTACCAGATAATCATGATGCTACTTCTGCAAATTACCAGCACATGCACAAGGGTTAGTCTTGAAGTCCTGGAGTACTCAATGGTCATAAATTCTTTACTTAGCACTGAGTTTGGCAACATATTTGTAGCAGAAAGCATACCATCAAAATCCCTTTGATTTCCATGCTCCTAAATCACCAGGCATTTTGTAACTTGTTTGGTCATAGGGTAGAGTCCATTACATGCACTTTCAAGTGTACCATCTATTTCAAATGGCTGACATTTTTCTGTACATCTCTCTCCATGTAGACTGATGTGAAGTTCCTACTATCAAGCATATTGTCAAAATTGAACATTCCTATCAGCAAATCAGTACGCTTTTCAAAAATTACTGGACCAGGAGAAGCTCTAGTGACTGCAGCAATTTGCCCCCTGCATGGTCCCATTGTGCGCTCCTCTCTAACAGAAATTCTTCGAGAGTACCGTGTGGTGAGTAAGAATCCTTTTGGATAAGCATGTTTGGTATTGCACTGGTTGAGTCTTCCACTTTGTTTGATGTTGTAAAGGGGGAAAGTAGTAACTGACTGACCTCTTGATAAGATATGAAAGGATTTGCTACCAGATCCACGGAAACGACATTTGTCAGGGAATGAATGATATGTATAAGTAGCTGTTGATGAACCTGTCCACGGTGTTGAGAGTGCACATGCCTTCCTCAACACTTAATTGGGGAAGAGGGTGTGTTGGTGGTGGACAAACCATGTAGTGGACACAAGCAAAACTGAAGCAAGTTGATGAAGCAACAGTTGCTGTGATATATGCCTCTGCATATGGAAACACAGCTGCTCTTGCTCAGGCTATAAGGTCAGTATATGCTGCCAGACTCTATTCATCTGGGATTTCAACTGAGATTTTTACAATGCACAGAAATCAAACCTTGTTCTCTTCTGTTTCTCAGTCTTATTGTGCAGAACTTCAGTATGTTGTCAGATCTGTTGTGCATGGATATTATGATGTTCTGTTCCTTGAAGGCATTCATTGATGTAGCCTTTTGACATTTTGAGAGCATGATGTGTGGGCTTGAAGTCGAGGGATTTCAAAAGCAGGAGTGGGGATTGAGAGTGTGAATGCTGAGGTCTGCACCATGGAGGAGGTTGCTGCTGTAGTGAAGCAGTGTAGTGGCTTTGTGGTTGGCAGTCCGACACTTGGAGGCAACATGCCCACTCCAGTTAAGGTATACATTCTTAGGGTTAGATTATCAATGTTGAAAGATTCCAACCTCAGCATATGGCACAGCTGTCAAGTGGATTACAAACAGTATGCTTGCTGGTACAATCATGCAGGGCTCACTCCATTGATATTCATCTTTTGATTGCACGTGAAGTATTGGATCAATGTTTCTGCTCTAGTTGCTGCTTTATGCAAGCAAATGAGCATACCCTAGATTCTCTTTGAATAAGTCTCTTTGAGAATGTATGAACAGGAAGCCCTAGGAGTTATATTAAAGGATGATGATGCAAGATCAAAGCCATGTGGTGTGTTTGGGTCACTTGGGTGGAGTGGGGAAGCCATTGATGAGATCGAGCAGCGGCTCAAAGATGGCGGGTTCTCCTTCGCATTTCCAACTATTAGGTGCACCTTTAAGGCAAGTGCTTCTTTTGTGCTTTAGACCCTTGTTCTACAGTCAGGGTTAGATCTACTGCAGTCAAGTGTTAGCATGTCTTAATGACTTTAAGTCTGCATGTGGATTTGGCTGATTTGATAGAAAGTAAACTACAAAGTTCAGTTGCTTGGAATAGATGTTAGGATTGTCTGAGAAATCTCTGACCTGTAAATTGGGGTGGCAGCCAACTGAGTCAACACTGCAGATTTGTGAGGAGAGTGGTACAGATTTGGCACAGGCAGTCAGAAAGGCTAAGCGCAAGCAAAAGTATTCTTCTAGTGATGCTCAAAGTCTTGTGGCAACAAATGTGGAACAGGTACTATTTTTTCAAGGTCCATTTACATTGTTTCTAATCTAGTGGCTGTTACAGACAAATGCCATCAAGTTGATGTTGATCAACATCAAGGGATTCAGAAAGGTACTGGCCAAGTTTTGAAGTGGGGTTGGGTGCTGCAGGCAGTAGGTAGAGTGGTGGGTGCTCTTTGTGTGTTGTCGGCGAAGAATGGGGATGCAGAGAGTGCAATGCTGGCCTCTTGGGTCAGCCAGGCCAGCTTTGTTCCTCCAGGCATCACCATAGCGGTGAGTCTTTCTGGATTTTTTCCACATTAATACCACGATATGGTACTGCAAACTGAAAAATGCATTGTACTTTTCTGTGGAAAGTGGGCAGAAAATCTATATTTGGAGCACCTTTGAATACTTCCATTTTGACAGGTTGCTAAGGAACGGGCAGTGGAAGGCTTAGTGCTTGTTGGCGGCAAGTTTGTCCTAAATGTACTAGGGCAGGGAAAGAGTGCAGCAGTGAGCAAGCAGCTGTTAAAGCCTTTCAAACCAGGTGAAAACCGTTTTGGAGAACTTCCAACCAAGCAAACTGAGAGTGGCAATACAATACTTGCAGATGCAGTAAGTCACAAATGCAATGCTCTCCCAAGTTGCCATTCTGTACATACAGCTAAATCTCATGTGTGAAATGACACAGACCCCACTCTGAATGTGTGACTTGTAAATTAGAGCTATGGTGTCTCTTCTTCTGCACTGGCGAAAAGTCACAGCAGTGATGATGGAAGTGAATGTCGAGATGATTCTTGCAGATAGCATGGATGGAGTGTACAGTAACAAAACGTATGGAGACAGGAGACCATTGGGTGCTTTATGCAGCTGTGGACAGTGGCAAACTTCAGGTGTGCAACCTTTTCATTCATGATTGCATGTAGGTCATTTTGATTATACTGCAGATTACGTGTGCTGTATGATGGACAAGCAGAAAGAAATTCAAATGTCATTTTCTCTCCTATTGTAAGAACTGGGGTGGCAAGTAGCTATGTGACAGCCATTAGCTATGTACTTCTCTGTCTACATTTATTAGATGTGACAGTGAGAGACTGTGCTCCCTGATAGAGGTTCTCTCATTTAAAAAAGCCAAGTGCCCTCCTCTATAGAGTGTTTGTAGAGATTAGTTTGAGTGCCTACATACTCAGTAATGATGGGGCTGCCCTTTCAATGGAAATAATTGGGTTGTTTGTAAACTGAAGGCGTAGCAGTCAGGATCTCAAAGAATTACACTGTTCGACATGGGTTCCAACAGTTGAATTACCTACTGAGAAATGGTTTATATATTGGGTGCAGTTCAACATGGGTTCAAACAGTCTAATTAGCTACTGAAAAGTGATTTATGTATTGGATGCATTGCTGTGCAGGATGATCGCACATTGACTGCTGTTCATCAACGCAAGACGGGAGCCCGTTATTGAGTAGCATGCATACAGACGAGCCTTGAAATGAGCTTTTGTAGCACATCCTTTGTATAAATGTGTTTAATATTAAGTTATTATGTAAAACTGTGAATTTAGGCTCAAGAGTTACATCTGTGATAAGCAGAGTGTAAACTATGCCAAACTCTCTACATTTCTTTCCAATGATTCCAGTTTCTTGGTGAGACATGATTTGAGTACTAAAAGACCTCTTGATTGCATGAGTCCTGATTCCCTGTGCTGCTCATAGGGTTTACTTATGAGCAACATCTTCAGTCCTTGAACTTAATATTTATGAGCTTCTCAGATCTTGCTCTGCCTGGGTCCTCGGTTTGCTTCTCTGAAGCTTGTTATGATTCCATTATCTGAGTCTCCCCAGTGTAGTGCGAACGGTTTTTGTTCCCAGATTCTTTGTGCTTGTTTCCTACTAAGGGATCCTACCTTCGATCATGAGAGTATGCAGACGCTTGATAGTTTGCACAATTGAAGCCTTTCGGTGAAGAGTTATCACATGGGAATATTGCTCTCAAGAGACGAAGAACATAAAATCCACCGAGCAACCCGTCGTAATTACTGCCTACAAGGATATCAAGACTCTTTATTTCCAGTAGAATACACTGTGTGTGTCAGCAGTAAAAATTCTGGCCCATGGCGAATGAAATCGCTAGACCTCCGCTGAATTTTATGCATATCAAAAGACATCATCCACACCAGCCATTGTCGTTGGAAATAACCAATAGCCACAGACACGCTCTCCACGACTGGAATAATACGCAAAAGTGAGCATCTCCTGACACAGGAACGAAAGAGGGACAAACCCGTGAAACAAACAAGCGGCGTAGAGAACCCAATAGAAATCTAGAGAAAACATAGATGAGAACCTTCTTCAAGCCACTACAAATCACGCACCAAAACCACAACGCGAACCAAAAACCCTAAACACGAAATAATCAGAAGAAGGAACGGTGCTAACCACGGAACTGGACATGACGACTCTACTAGAGAACGCAGACAGACTCGCAAGCAAGAAACATAAACAGATAGGCACGAACTTAACAGAATCTCTACAACCTGGGAAAAAGGCACGGGGAAAGAGCAGCGGCAGCAAGCGAAGTGACGAAACATCTTGCAGGAGATCGTGATTTATAAGTCAGGAGAAACTGCGCGAGAGATTCTGGCGGCTTGCTCTCCAAACCCTAGATATTAATGGACGAAAAGTCGTCCACATGGATGATAAAGAGATGGCCCCGCAATTAGTAAACAACGTAAGTCCCTCAAATGAATGAATGAAACCGTCTGCGAACACACATATTGTCTTAGATAATTCCAGATGGTTCGTTGCCCGGGAGGAGAGGGGGAAGGAAAAAATGGGATGACGAGAACGTCCAGATGGATGAGTCATCCACGAAGATACGAAGGGTAGTCGATGGATGATAGATATCATGGACAAAAAAGGCACGACAGGTAGTGGAGGATGGTAGATGTCGTGGACGCATGATACGAAGGGTAGTAGATATTATGGATGAAAGAGGGGCGTCTGCAGAAGATGATTCATCCATGAACACACGACCGGTAGTACATATTAGCGATGCGTGCGGAGGGGGGAAACGAGAAAGCCATGGAAGCAACGAGAGTGTTGTGGGGAGGGAAGTGCGCTTGCGGGAAAGAAGCTTGTTGTCGCATGGCAGCGAGATCGTGATGCGCAGCAGCGGCCGTGGAGGAGAAGGAAGAAGAAAAAGACGAGGAGGGGGAGAAGTAGGAGGAGAATATGTGAGTCTTCTTTGTTGCATGAAGAAGAAGAGAAACCGAAGAGTTATTGCTTCTCTTCCAAGCAATATTATTAACTGCCTGTGGCTGCGGCAGCGCGCAAGCTGCGCGCGGTTGCCGTCGCCGCCGGTGTATGGAAGGGGGTGCGATTGATCTCAACATGGCGCCAACCTCAGATGAAGAGGAAGAGGAACGGCAAGAATCGGCCGTCGATACTCTGCGTCGGGTAAGCTAAATCCATCAACACCGTGCCGCCCGCCCTTTGCTCATCATCTCTCTCTCTCTCTCTCTCTCTGCTCTTATTATTGATGATGATGCGATGATGCATGCACTTGGGGTTTTCACAGGATTTTCTTTCTTTTTGATATTTCCTTTTGCCATTTTTTTTTCCCTTGCTGATGTCTCTCAGTTGAATCTTCTGGTTTTCAGGAAGGTCTTTTTGCTTGGCTAAGTTTTTTTTTTCCGCTATTGTTTTTCTTCCTCTTGCAAAACCTGTTGTAACAACTGGGGGGTTTGGTTCTTCTTTTGGGGACTTTCTTTAGCTCCAATTGTCTTGCTTCTGCTCTCTGTGTCTCTGTCAGGGTTTCTAGAGTCTCCAGGGGATTTTATTCCCCCTATGTTCCACCAATCTTTTTCAGAAGTCATAACACGGTCCTGTTATCTTATGTGTTGATCTTTCCGAGTTTTTGAATCTGTAGTTTGGAGGTTTTTTTTTACAAAAAAAAATTTAATAGTTTTTTTATTGGACACTGCTGCATTTCCATTAGATGTCACTCCTTTTCAATTGTGGGCACTCTCTTCTTGTCCTGCAATGCATTTGCCAATGCTGATTTCTGAACCCTTAGGCTTGTCTAGCAGCAACTAAGCCCTCATTCCAAGTAGTGTTGTTCTTTAGATGTTCATTATCTGAACCAGGATGCACATAGCTTCCGTGCATTAAGCTGAGGTGTCGGAGCTTTTGAGCAACTTCACTGTCATAGGAGTGAACTCCACTCAGCATTGGAGTCTCTTTAACTTCTCGCAGTCAGAACATGTGGGCTTCCTTTGGAGTATGCAAACCCTCATTAAACCCTAACAATTGTTGCCCAAGTTTTGATACTGCCAAACAAGCACTCTATTCAGAGCATGAATGACTTCATACTATGGGTTTAACGATGCAGGAGCGTGAAGAGCGAAGGATCAGAATGAAAAGGCAGCGTGAACAAGAACCTCAAAAAGCAGATGTTCTCCCTCAAGCAAAGAAGGCAGCTGTGGATAGGCGGAGGGATGTAGGACCACTTCCAGAAGGTAACTTGTTGGCTGTTTCAAGCGTGTCTAATGCTGTATAAAAAGACAGAGGAAGTAGGAAAACCCTAAATTTTTTGTTTGGCCTTTTGGAGATAAGGTCCAGCTCACAGCATTTGTATCTGCTTTTGCATAAAATCAAATAGTAGTTACACACAGGCAGCATGAAGTCTGCAAGAAGGCTGCTCAGATGTGACTTTCAGTACCAGACAGCACTGATTCATGTCTGGAGGTCTGTGTCAGGGTGGAGTGATTGTCCTAGTGCTGGAGAACCTGTTGCACGCTTGATTCCATCAAAAGTGCCTCTGGGCGAATCTTTTAATGAGTTGCTTGAACCTGGCAAGAGATATTCACGTGCACATGTGGTGCGCCATCAACAAGCATTAGGCCGCAAGGTAAGTCCTTATTGCTGTTGTTGTTGCTTGAATCAACATATATGAAATAGCTGCATTCAGTGTAGATAGGCCCTCTGTCTGTGCTGGTCTTTGTTACTGGGTTTGGATTCTGGAACTCTGGAAACAATTATGAGGCATACTGTGCTTGCAAGGTCCTTTTCCCTGTAAGAATTCTGATTCCAGAAGGACCCCTGTCACAGGGAAAATAGGCCCTCTGTCTGTGCTGGTCTTTGTAACTGGGTTTGGATCTGGAACTCTGGAAATGATTATGAGGCATACTGTGCTTGCAAGATCCTTTTTCTCTGTGAGAGTGCCACAGGGAAAAAGGATTGTCTTTCAGTTGGCATTCATTCTTGGTTGAAATAGCTCTAGCAGGGGACTGCAGAAAAGTGTGTGGTGGATTTGAGCTATGAAACACTGTTCTCAGTATGGTAGATTGTGAAATTGTCCTATTTCAGTGTGAGCTACTGTTCTGTGAGCTTCTTCTTTTACTGATAGTTGGCAATGGTTGGGGTAGGTGGGTCTTGTTATTGACCTGACAAACACCAGCCGATATTACAATTCTAATGAATGGACAAAGGAAGGAGTGAAATATGTGAAGGTGCTTATTTCTGCTTGTCTCTAATTACTGTTGTTGATAAAAAGTTACTCTAGTGGGACATGCTGAGTATTGTTGGCGGTTTGTGGCATTTTACAGACCTTTCAGGATGACCTGTTCATGTGCATGTATTCTTTTAAGGAGATTGTGCACCCAAGATCTAAGGAGGGTTGCAGTTGTGTGTCTTTTCTCAAGGGCTCTCATAGTCAGCAGAGAATATTCAATTCATAAATGCTTTTAGACAACTGATATTCTCAGTGTGTGCTTTTGCAGGTGCCCTGTCGAGGGCGTAATGAAGTTCCAGATAATGAGTTAGTTAATACTTTTGTTCATGAAGTAAACCCACTGTTACCTTCTACACCTCTGAAATGCTTGCTTGCAATGTTTGGATACAGGGCTCTCCTTGTTTCATGGTCATTGGTTTAGATGCTGCACTATGTAGAATGAATTTTGGAATGGCTTCAGCATATTTGCAATATTCCACCAGTGTTTGAACAAATATTTATGATTTCAGACTGGCTGGTGAGGGTGTCTACAGGTAAATCGATTCTTGCATCAGCAGCAAGGTAAAGGTGCAGCTGCCAACAACAAGTATGTGCTGGTCCATTGTACCCATGGCCACAACCGCACTGGCTTCATGATTGTGCACTACCTTATGCGAACACAATGCTCCAGTGTTGCACAGGTCTATTGCTATTCTTTAACAGCTTATTTTGTAGTTTGGTTGGGTTTTCTGGCCTGCCTGTTGTGCCTTCAAAACTCATGAGGCTACAGCTGCAGAAGGGCACTTAACAGGTTGAGCAATTGGAGCCCAGATTGTGAGGATTCATCTGAAATAGTCAGCTGTCTCAGGCATCTACTGCTCTGGGTCTGGCTGGGACAGGCACTACGGATGTTTGCAGAAGCAAGGCCTCCAGGCATATATAAGCAGGATTACATTGACAAACTCTTCACCTTTTACCATGAACGAAAACCGCAGTCACTTGTATATCCTTCTACGCCTGAATGGAAGAGGCCTGCAACTGTTGATCTGAATGAGGTTGCCTCTACTGACCAAGATGATGATGATGAAGACGACGGAGGTCTTCTGGCTGCACTGCAGGTGGGGAGAGATGAACTCTGGCTCTTAAAGCAATCTAGCTGAATAGGATAATGATGAATTATTGTGATTGTAGTTTTGTCAAGTGGAATGTTGTAAGGGGCCTTTGTGAGGAATGGTCACTTGAGGTGGGCTGGAGGGCACAGGAAGTGGATCCAAAGCCTGAAATGACCAATGATGACGTCTTGGGAGATGCCATACCAGAGGAACATCAACGGGATATGCAGAAGATATGTTACTGGGCCCTTGGTGTGGTGAGTGTTTTTCTTCATGCACTCCTTCAGTACAGGTAGCTAAAACCATGGGCTGCAACTGAACTGTCTACACAAATTGCATGGACCTAGGACCAATATCAAAGAGAACAATGAAAACTCAGTTATTGTAGTCATTGTGGTCAAGGGAAACCATGTGTGTGCCTTAGGGGTCATGTGAGGGTCCTTCCTGCAAGTCCATGGGGTTTGCTGTGTTCTATGCAACTTTTCAGTGTCTCTACACCTCGAGGATAAAGTGAAGGATTTCATACAAGCAACCATCTTAAGTTACAGCAGATAAACAACCAGGAGCATGGGGAGGCAAAGAATCTGCATTGCTTATGCATGAATATGGAATGGAATGGGCAGGCCAGGGCATCGTCCGTTACCATGGGATTGTGCTGCCTGTTCTCATCAACACTCTCCTTTGATAGTCCCTTGCGCTGACACCCTATGTTTCATGGGCTTGGGCAGCCTCAGCAAGTCCATGTTGGGGGGAAGCTTCACTTTCCAGGATCGCAGCCAGTGTCATTGGACAGGTAGGTCCTGTCTCTCTAGGCATTTGTCAAATTCATGAGAAAAGATATTGTAGACCCACAAACAAGTTTACTTTGCAAACTTTGTTGTTGTTTTCTAGCTTGTGGGCCTGAATGATTAGGACTTTCTATTTGGTTGGCTCAGATGTATATCATTGTTCATTGGAATTGTGATTCCTATAGGTTTCCTGATGAAAAACTTGTTTGTCACATTTGGTTAGTCAATCTTTAAGCGGTCACTTGTGATCTCAATGGGTTTCTAACTCTATGCTAGATGGTTGATTTAATGGCTAGCTTAACCAATCTTCTGAAGAGAAGTTGTTACTCTTCAAAGTTTCTGATATAAGCAAATGAGAGGCCTGTCTACCATGAAAGATTTCTTTGGCATTTCCAGCTTCCAAATGGTTATTTCAAGGGTTTCTTAATCCACAGTTGGAAGCCTTTCAAAGGCCACTTTGTCCTCAAAAGATCATGCTCTTGAAGATCTCTTCTAATCCTCTTTCCTTCCTTTTTAGTTTCCCTTCTTTTCTGTGTTCCATGTTTTGTATGTGTGCTCAGTTCGCTCCTTCTCTTTATGTTTTGTTGAGCTACCCAGCATCATGATGGAGTCTTCCCATTATAGCCAGGCTTGTGACAGAAACTCAGTATGTTGGTTAATATATGGTGTTGACCTCTACCCATTGCCAGGAGCTGATAAAGTTAGTGGGGATTATATTGTAACTGACTACTGCCATGCAAGTTGCTATTGAAGGTCACTGAACATGTGTGCAACTGTTGCTATTGTTCAAGCCAGTCCTCAGTTTTTTCTGTTTTCCTAATGATTTGGTGAAGATGATGGTTTGGCACTGACACTTATAAGGCGATGATTGCACTCATTTTTATCATGTTAGTCTTTTTCTTGTTGGAACTGACAGTATGGTTAGCTTCAAGCTTCATTATGGAGTTTTCTTTGCAGTCTCATAAATAAACTTTTTGTTTTGGGTCTCCTCTTTTTCCAGTTTGCTGATATGTTGTTGGATTCAGAATTGCAATTACCTTAATATCAAGTTGTGTCTCAATTTTACAGGTTGACAGATATTGTAATTCCAGAGAAGATTCTTTTAGAGTGTGTGAGGACTGGATTCTCATAACTGTTTCTGTCATTGAGAAGGAAGTGTAACAAAGAGGGTCAGACATGGGTGTTTCAATGTTTTGCCTTTGTTTGTCAGCATTTTCATGTTTTCTGTTATTCCTGTTAGGGATGGGGTTATTCAGGTACAAGAGTGAGCTTACTTAGTTTTGCACACTTCTGGAAATGATTTGTTGAATGGGTGGTTGGCAGGCAGAACTTGCAGCTACTTAGACAAAAGTACTACTATGCAACCTGGAAAGCAGATGGAACTCGGTACATGATGCTGATAACAAGGGAAGGCTGTTACCTGATTGACCGGAATTTCCGCTTTAGGCGTGTTCAACTACGGTTTCCTGTCAAGGTAAAGTCTCTCTTTCTTTGCTTTCTACTTTAGCAGCTTATTGTATTTATCTGTGTAGTTTGAATGTGGTCTTTACATGCATTATAGTCAGTAACCCAGGACCCCTGGATGTGCAGGGTTCCAGAGATACCATGGCAGGAACACACCACCTCACCCTTCTGGATGGTGAGATGGTGATTGACAAGATAAAGGATGGGGAATATAAGCGGCGTTACTTGATTTATGACTTGATGATGCTCAATCAAGTGTCACTTGCAAAGGTAAATTTGACAAAATATTTGGATCTGACCATCTGATGATGATAACCTGTTTGCACAGAATGTTGGAACCAGTTCTTGGGAAATGCCTCAGGCAAGATATTAGGTCTCAGTTGTTCCAGTCACATTCAGCATTTGTCATATTAGTAGTACTATTTGAGACCAGGCTATAGCAGTAGTGTGGTGTCTATTTTGCAGGATCCAATGGTCCTGCCAGTAGTTGCCACTAAGGTAGAGTTCAGCCATGTCATGCTTGCAGCTTGACATTTATGAGAAATGGAAAACATTTTTTTGAGGAGGTAATTGAGCCCAAGGTGCACAGAAAATGTCTCGAGTGCAGGAATAGTTCTCAATGGTTCCTGTCATGTCCATCATTGGTCACCTGAGCACTTTTAAAGACCTGGCAAGAGCAGTCATGTGGTGGCTGTTTGAAGGATCTTCTGGTCCATCCAATGGATGTCACTAAGGTAGATGACCTGTCATGTTGCAGCTTCAATTTCATGAGAGGTGGAAGATGATTGAGAAGGAGGTTTATGAGCCCCGACAACAAGAGGAAGCTCGCAAACAAGACATTTACGACTTCCAAGCAGAACCATTCAGGGTATGTAATATTGATAGTCACATGTGGCAACTACTGCAGCACAGGAGTCATTTGTTCATGAATATAAACGACTTTTGAATACAAAATGCCATTTACTCTTGGAGTTGCCATGCTCTCAGGACTTAATGACCTGCCTTTAGTGGATCCATGCACAGGGTTGTAACATCACATAAGTGGGTTTGCTGCTGTGTTGTAGGTGAGACGCAAGAATTTCTATATGCTTTCAACAACTGGGAAACTGCTTCACAATTTTATTCCAAAACTTTCCCATGAGGCTGATGGTCTCATTTTCCAGGTCTCGTGTTTTCTATGAACTTGACTTTCCAACCTTGTTTCTGGCTTTGAACCCATCACTTTACTTGTTTCATATGGTGGCTTTGGAAAGTTTCAACTACGTGGGCACTGGTTTCACTGCTGTATAATTTGTTTCAGGGTTGGGAGGATCCATACGTACCTCGAACCCATGAAGGTCTCCTCAAATGGAAATATGCACACATGAATTCTGTTGATTTTGTTCTCAAGGTTCTGCTCATTTACCAGTTACTTTTGCAGCAATTGCTCAGTATGTTTGCATGGTTTGATGAGTTCCTGGATGTTAGGTGTCTGGTCCCTTTGGGATTGTGATTCTCTTTTCCCAGTTTTCAAGACAGAGTCTTTTGAGATGGTCTTGTATTTCTGCTTTCTGAAGAACACTGAATCAAATCAGCAAGTTCATTCAAGTGCATGTCCATGTGTAGTTGTTTCTCGATTGCATTAATTACATTCTTGAGCTATGGATTCTGAGAAATACAGTTCAATTTTTTCAAGACAACTTGCTGTACTGGGGCAGGTTTCACCAACTGGAACCCAGTATCATCTAATGCTGATGGAAAAGGGCAGGTTGAAGCAGCTTGAGAATGCAAGAGTTGTTTTTCCAGGTAAGTATTTTACAGTGATACATTTGGGGTTTGGGGAGGGGTGAGGCATATAAGGGAAGGCTGCTTATTTCTTTCATGGCTGCAGAGGAGGAGGATGTTGCGAGTATGGCTGGAAAGGTGATAGAATGTAGTTACAGTCCTGAAACTGGTACCTGGAACTTCATGCGCATCCGCCACGATAAGGAAAATCCCAATGCATTTCATGTCTTCCACAAGGTTTCTTCAAACTTGAACTTTGTTGTTTTTTGTAGCAGCAGCAGCTAGGCAGAGGTGAATAGGAATGCCTGCATACTGATGGGAAGTGATTCTGTTTGATGAGAATTCAGTTTGGTGAAAATAATAGTGCTGGTATGTAGTTTTTCGTCTTCAAGATTGACCCTTTGATGGCCTTCTTTTTCAAATATCTCTTGTAGGTTGGATAAAGAATTCTCTGCATGAAGTGCAGGTCATGGGAAGCATCCAGGATAACATCACAGACGAGGTCTTGCTGGAGGAAATCAATGAGATAATCAAGCTGCCTTTGTACACACAGCACATGGCAAGGGACCAGCAAGAGGCTGCTCAGGCTGCTCATGCACGCCGCAGATGAAGCTTCTTGAGGTGCATTCTGGACTGCATTTACTTCTGTACATGGGGCTTTCCAGGGTCTTAGTGAGCAATTCCAAAACTTATTTCTTCATGAAGCAATGAGTGTGATATTGCACTGTAGGAAAAAGGTTCACCACCCCATCAGAAGCTTTTTCACTTCTATTCACACAAAAGAGACACTCCTCCTCGCCTGCAATGAGAAAAGGTTCATAAATTCCTATGACAGGAATTCGATCTGCACCACCAGTTCCTAGGTACTGTCAATACTTACCTGCAGGGTTTTCTTTTTGGCTTTTCCAGTCTCTTTCTGGGCTTGTAATATATCTGCATTGTTGCCAGGTTTTGAGGTCCTGAAGGTGAAGTGAAGAAGAAGCTCAGATATTTGTATACACAATTGATTCTGGCTAATTGCTGGTTTTATGCACAAATAGCCTGGTTTTAAAAATGATTTGAACAGATGTTTGTCTGTTTAGCTAAATGTCTGAGTTGTACTACCATAAATTTGCAGTGATTACTCTATTGATGCATATATTCTCTTAGAAGCTGTTTCTGGATTTTGGAGTAGCTGGATTAGCAAAGCTGGAGTATGGAAAAGCTTCAAATCTCAAGGCAGCCAACTCAACTGTTTATTACCAAGATTGCAGTTCTATTGTACACTTCTGATTGAAGCCAGGAACTAGCGCTAAGTCTACCAGGCAGAAGTTTGCTTTCCATGATGGAATGTAATCATCCAAGGAGAAATGTTATCAATGTTCATCTACTATTTTCCAGTCGAACATCAGGAGAGTAACTAATCATCCATTTGACACTCAACCCGAATGCAATGCCCCCCCTTTTCATCATGGACCAATTGAAGGTAGTGAATGCTGCACGTAGTTGAGGTTTGCACTAGTAATAGATGTGACTTATTATTGGTATATGCTTGGGATTTTTTTGACGATGCTTTGTTTGCAGAAGATGCAATAATACTCGTTACACATTTGTTGATGTCATTTCCATTTTGATATTCGTTAACGAAATAACAATTGAAGTTAAGGAGATTGAAGAATAATACAAAACCCACAAAGCACAACTCCATGCATTAGGTATCATTAGATTCTAACTTGAAATAGAGAAGGATAGAAACTCACATCCTTGTATAGGATACATTTGGAGGTGACACAATTTTAATCATTTGAACACAAATCTTCAATTTTTTAATGGTTGAGTTTCCAAAGAGTGCTTGTCATATTTTTTTCCGTCTTTTTGTGTGTGTGTGTGTGTGTGTGTGTGTGTGTGGCAACGTTAGAAGTGATGTGCTATCCATGGCCATCTAACAAAGAAACATTAAAAATCACAAAAGCATGAAAACCGCAAATCAATCCCAAATGTAGATGTAGCTAACCACTTACTTAACATACAAACAAGCATAAGATGTAAATCCAACAACAATTCACCGTACAACAACGTGTAGCAGATATTTGAAGGTCACATGCAAATGTACCAATTGAAAGAGCCAAATTTCTGAAATTTTCTTCTTTGAAACGTCTACAATGTATGCATTGTTTGTCATTCTAGCCAAAAGAAAATTTAAAAAAGGATTTCAGATCTGAGAAAATATGTTAGCTTATCATTGGAAAAATGATCTTGAAATCATTATAGAGGAAGAGGAGGAGGACATGGGATAAAGATGGTGAGAGGAAATAAGTGTTGTCTTTCTTATTCTTAACTTCAACCCTCAATGAATAATTACTAATGTGGCTTGTGTCGTTGGCCAAAGTGTGAGCCCATTTCAAAATATGGGAACTTAATATTTGAAAATTGTTTTTGTAAGGTTTAAGATTTAGTGTTAAAATAAACATTAAACCTTAAACCCAATATTCAATTTTTGAAGAGTTAAATATGAACTCCCAGTATAAATCATTCTCAACTGATTTTTTTTTCAATTTTTATTTTTATTTGTAATTTACTTGAATTTATCATTACAAAAATCACCTCAATTTTTATATCTCCCACATCGTAAGTCCAAAACTTATGAAATAAATTTCATTAATTTGTACTCATCGAGATATCTCCAACAATACCAAACCCACATCCCAATTCTTCATACTTGAATTGAATGGTTTTTTCATGGTCAATTCAATTCAATTCAAGTATGAAGAAATGAAAAATCAATTGATAATGTGATCACACTTGAAGTATGAAGAATTGACCTTCAAGTGTGATCACATTATGAATTGATTTTTCCTTTGAAAACATGATTTTTGATGATTTATTTGAATTTTCAGTGACAAAAATCATTTAAAATTTAATATCTATTTCATCCTAAGTTCAAATCTTATGAAATATATTCCCTTCCTCTGAAATTTTTAGTTATGATTTAATTGAAGTTTCAATGAAAAAATCATTCAATATTCAAAAAAATTTACACTGCAAGTGCAAACATCATGAAACCAAGCCGCTGCACCCCTCCTCGTCAAGAGCTTTCCAAAGATACAAAGAACAGAATCTGAAGCGCCCAGGTTTGGTGGATCGCACGTAGTTACAAAACAAACCACCTTGTTTCATGGATAGACTAGTGTGGCCTGTGCCGTTGGCCCAAGTGTTACCACGTCCTCAACTGATTTTTCCTTCCAAAACTTGATTTTTTAGAATTTATTTGAATTTTCAGGGACAGAAATCACCTAAAAATCAATATCTCCCACATTCTGAATCCAAATCTTACCAAATAAATTCCATTAAATCCTGCTCATCAAGATCTTTCCAACAACACCAAAGGTACACTCCAATTCCTCCGACATTTTCAGCTACAATTTAATTTAATTTAATTTTCAGTGAAGAAATCATTCAATATTCAAGAACTTTTGTACTGCAAGTCCAAACACCATGGAACCAAGCCGATGCAAGGAGAAACACTAGAGAAACACAATAAAACACTCTTTGAACAGAACTTGCAATACTCGTGTATAGGGGTGTCAAATATTTGAATTGTCCCCTTATTTATTTGTTTGAGTGAACAAGACCAAGGTCCATGTAATATTTTCATTTTATTCTTTCCTCATCATTGTTGACCACCGGGGGTCTATTGGAATAGCAACCATGTAAGTGGAGTTTGATAGGTACCTACTTTAAATGTTGGTAGGTAGGAGAGTGAAAAGGCATGTAGGTACATAAATAGATGGGGGGTGGGGGGAGGGGGGATGCGTGGGGACAA
>Ga0209611_10004866_pt1 | contig 22806 bp, 21 predicted proteins | sample S1TSphgellanicum_3_FD_187693 | JGI IMG/M metagenome (GOLD analysis project Ga0209611, IMG submission 187693) | Host-associated microbial communities from peat moss isolated from Minnesota, USA - S1T2_Fc - Sphagnum magellanicum MG (SPAdes) (version 2) | ecosystem: Host-associated > Plants > Peat... | reverse complement strand
AAGGTATTTAACTACAAGACCAAACCACAAATAACCAAACTAAAATAAGTAAAGAAAGTAATTCAACCTTGTGAAAGTAACCTAGTTACTTTCCTACTCCAGTAACTAATGAAACTTAATTAGTTGAACTTGAATTCTCAACACTTATGATTTTACTTTACCATGGTTCTAAGCCATTACTCACCCCTTTCTTTCCTTTTCTTCGATCGATAAATTACGACTGTGCACTTCAATTGAACAAGTCCTTCACACCTTCATTGTCGATTTGATTTTGATTAAAGGTTTGACCTTTTTCTTCTCCTTGAAATTATGGCGTCACGCATGGTCACATTTTATGGGCCGCAAACCGCACAAGTGAATGAAAAACCGCCTCCGAAGTCATCTCTAGATCTTACCCTAACACAACATCCTCATGATGAAGAACTCGAACCTCAAGAGGTGCATGCTCGTCTTGAAGTTGAACCCCCTCGAGCTTGGTACTATTGTATTTCTCCAAACTCTCGCACCCTGGTGATCTTGTTGCAAGTCAACTCCGCTTCTGGTGACAAACCTGAAATCGTTTGTGAAGGTTGTTACAAAACTAAATATACTTCTATCTTCGCATGGTCTTCAATTCCTGGCATTAGACACTATCGTTGGTTGTGCAGTCCGATTCGTTGACTACCTCATAATAGCAAAACAAATTACCTAGTTTGCACCATTCGACGCATCCTAGATTTCCTGCAGTTGTGAACTATCACTATGCATAGCCTAGGATTTTACATGTACTTGCAGCTCCTTGCTGAGCTTATCCCTATTCTAAATAAATGTTTCAGTTATCATCAGACTCATGTTGCCATTAGCACACTATTTATTTAATCGTTGAGTTGCCTTGAATTAACCTTATGTTCAATGGCTTGAAGATTATTTTATCTCTATTAGACCTTTCATTAACATCCCTTCAACTGCTTCAAGAATTCCTAACATCCTTGCTATTCCCTAAATACCATAACAAGACTAATGTTGTGTTGAACACTACAAATTTTGGTGTTTACTTCTACCCCCAACCCTTTAGAGATTTCTCACCCCTAATTACGCAACAAAGTTTCTAAAACTATGGTTATTAGCCTTTGTTGAAGAAAAGAACTAATCCAACTCCTTATCCACCAATAATGCATTTCAGAAAAGAAAATAACCCCCCTACGCACCAAGCGCATTCATCATTCCCTATGAAGTCGCTAAAAGCCCTTAATAACTTTACCCCACTCAAATAACCCTGATGCAACTCTTAAAAATTGAGACTATCGCACATGGTTGTGCCAGTATGGTTCACAATCCTTTTGAAACATTTTTTCACAAATGACCACCTTGCATTTTTTTTGAGGACATGGTGAATGCCACCAAACACCATGGATGATATGTATGATTACATGAAGCAGTACAAATATCATAGAAATTTGTAAAACTTTTCACCACAAATTGGACAAGCTTGAACATTGACCATCCTAATGGCACATCAGGATGGAGTAGATGGCCTTAGTTGTGGCAATGGTTCAAAATAAAGGCCTATTCTTGACTTCATTTGAGGAAGTTGCTTAACCAACATGGATATGAGGTCTTGGGCAACTTTCAAACTTTTCATTAAAGAAGTTAATGTTTCTTCACAATTAGTAACATTAAAATCACACAAAAGGCAATAAGTTTATGTTGATTACAATTTCAAAATGCATGAATGCAAAAAATAAAATTCAGTCCTAATATGTTGTTAAAGTTATTTAGTCTTGGTTTGTGCAACATTCAAACCAGGGACTATTTTATGATTTGTGTTTACTTCAATACTTGGCACCTAAAAAACCTCAAGTCCACCCATAGACTCCCATGAAGATAAAGCATTTTCAAGATTTGCCTTCACCTTATTAAGGTCATTTTTGATGTCACGATGAATCACCATTATATCATCTACATGTAGGTGGGCCCTCTTTTGCTTAGCTTCCTTTTGTACCAAATCATTCTACTTCTTTTCTACTTGTTATTTTGAAGTTCCAATGCATGCTTGTTTATAAACCAACATTTTCTACATTTTGGAAATGCTTTCCAAACTACACAACTTTGACATCTTTCGTAAATGTACTGATGACAAAGATTTGAAAAAACTTTGTGGTGTATTCCTACCTAATCTTGGTTCAGCTTTAGGTTTTATAGAACATATTACATTCAACCTAGAGGCCCCAAATGCAGGTGGTTGTTTTAATCTTGAACTTCTTGACAATTGAGTTTGCGTAGCTTGTATTTTCCCAACACCTCCAACAAACAAATTTGCAAATCTAGATCCAATATTAGCATTCAGGTTGTGTAACATCACAAGCTTCTTCCAATAAGATTAGTTGCAAAATATTTTTTTCTTTTGCAGCTCACCTTACAACTTGTAGAGAGTTGTGCTTCTCATGAACATTAAATGCATAAGCCACCTAATTCAATCTAATTCCAAAATTTTCAACCACTCATGCACATGTAAACTCCAAGGTTACAGTGTCATTCAAAACTTTGTGTTTCTCATACACACATGTGTATAGGTTTTAAATGGTATCTTGTATTTCATGTGTTGTGTGAAGCTAGAACTTCCACCTATTCTTATCAAACTTTGGGTCAAGGAATTTGCAAATTTCTTCTTTTGAAATGTCAACATTTTCAAGGGACTTGACATCCCAACCAAAGCCTTTGAACCCTTGCTATTCCACAAAGTATTGCAAATCTATTTTGTTTTCTTGATAAACATAAACAAAGGATCCATTAATACATCTGAAGAACAAAACACTCAACATCTTGTAATGAAATTAAACCTTCATGTAAACACCATATGTAATGAAATTGTGATGTGCATTGCAGGGTACATTTTCAAACCCACAAAGTTTTGTAGAAATTTTTAAATACATACACATATTGGCATGGCCATGGTGAATGGATAGTGTTTTTGATAGTGAATTCGTTGAGACATACAATTAAAAAAATGTAAAAAATAAGAATGCATGATGCAAAATTTGACTGGGATTAAAGCATATACCAATGGCTAAGTTTAGCTCATGAAAGGAAACAAAGCACAAGTGGTGCCAATGTTTGTTTTTGAATCATCAAGAGTTCTTTTGTGCTTCAACAAAACAAGAATTAGGATGCCTAAACATTTCAAGTAGCAAGCTTTAAAGTGCTTGTGAACTAGGGCAAAGAATTTCCAACAAGAAATAGGAGACATCAGTGGTGTGGAAACACCCATGATACATTAACTTCAACCAATGGGAAAATAGGGAATTTATAAATACATAATGATTTATAAATAAATAATTTTCTTGATGATTCCTAAAACAATTCTTGAAATTGTTCCTAGTGGTACCACCCAATTGTACTTGCTCCCACATTAAGAATATCGTTATAAAAATTCATCCAAAAATTCAACATCAACTTATTGAGGTTCATGGGGAGGCAATGGGAAATGTATTCGCAACATGAATTGGGATGATTCATTTAAACTTTTTTGAAGTGACCTTTCCACAATGTGCCTTGAAGTTCATCACCTCAAAATGTCAACCAAATAAATTAACGTTAATTGTAGAATAAACCCCTTGGGAAAGGTTCTTCTTGAAATTTTGTCTCGAACAAGATAATTTTCATATTTTGAAAACCCTTGTTAAACATTACAAGAAATCACGATCCTTTTGATTGGAAAAATTAGTAAAAAATATTCATGATTTTACCTCTTCAACTTTAACAAAGGATGATTTTGCACAAGTTGATTTCAACGCAATCACTTTGACTAACATATATAATTTTTGACCAATAAGTCATTGGACATTTTGATTTTGAAGTTTGAAATTAAAAAAATGAAATGATTTGGAAATTTTCAATTATCAAAAGTGAGAAAACATTAAAAATTGTCAAATTTCTTTTTGATGTGTAGTCAAAATATTTGCACTTCATATCTGATTTATAGCCAGATTTGGCTAAATATTTGGAAAGATGATGACCATTTTTTTTACATCTTCCTATGGATGATAGCCACTTTGATTGCAAACAAAAATTCCTAAATACCGTAGTAAAACAATACTGGTGTAAAGTGGCCTGAAAATGCGGACAGTTGTTGATGAGGAAATAAATGGGTGGCAGTATTAGCGACGAATGATATCATCCATGCGAAGGCTGAGCCCTTCGCGTTTGTGAAATCAAGGGTGCGAGCACCAACTTGTAGAAACTAGAAATACAAGGTGATGAGCAAATGGTGAAGCACACAGGCTCGAGAAACGTGGCTGCTTCCTCTTCATTTTCAAGGAATTGTCAACTCTGGGGTGATGTAAATTTCCTGCTCTTGCTCTCATTTGCACTTGTGGCTTTGTCCTCTTTTGAATTTGATGTTGTTTAGTGGTTTGGAGAAGCGGAGTTTGATTAGGGTTTGAGTGTCCTTCTCAAGCACATAGTGAATCTAAAATCGGTTCCGGCATTTGCAAATTTAGTTCCATGGATGTGTGTTCTGAGGAGCATATGCATTCAAGGTTGCTTTATAGCACGCACTCCAGCGTTTCTCGGATGATAAAACAGTGATTGAAATTTTCTGAAATTTGGAGTGATGGGTCAATGCTGGAAGGTATAGTGGTCTGGAGAAGCAGAGGTGGATTAGGGTTTGAAGTGCCCTCGTCAAGCATAGAGTGAATCCAAATCGGTTTTGGCATTTGCAAATTAACTCTATGGATGTTTATCCTGAGGAAATTCAGGGATGTTATGTTGCCTGCGGGTCTGTTATATTTTGGTTTGGATTTTCATGTTGTATGCTCCTGTTGTTGAAGTTTAAGCTTTAGCCTCAGTGGGGAAGAAGAAGCCCTTAACCCTCGATAGGAAAAGGGCACAGGCAATTGTTTTTCTTTGAAAGATTCTACTGTGCTATGTTGCTTCTATGGTACTTTTGACTGCTATCACATTTCAAAGACACGTTATCAAGAATCCATTCTGAACTTTGCTGACTTTGGACTTGTTGAGTCATGATGCTTTCATGTGTTGGTCTTGGCTTGGGTGCAAGTTTTGATTAATTTATGCAGAAAAATGCAAACATGCTCCTTATCACTTGACTTATTAGTATCAAAGTTTGTGTCTTATGAAACCTGTATAAATTGACAATTGAGGGACACATTTTAAGAATCTTGGAAAGGGCTCCACAGATCAGTAATGTATCAGTAAAGTAAAGGGTGCTGTATCACTGTGGGTCCATTTTGTGTTTTGATAGAAACTGGCCTTGCAGTGATCAGAAGCAGGTGAAGGCAACTATTCTGGCAATGATGGAAAAATTCAGGAGCTCCATTGAATGTAGAAGCATTTGCTCAAACACCCTGCTGAGTGGGTGGTGGGAATGAGGGTACTATTTTCTAATAGTTGACATTGTGAGCTGATTGTTGTTCTATGAGAGACATTTAAGGGTAGTGTGTTCTGTTTGGATTATGTTGGGCTCCAATGGCTGCAGTATCTAAGTCACAATATGAATGTGTTCCCTAAGATGTATGAGGCTGTCTGAGGAAGTTGAAGTGAGTTTTTTCTAGAAAACTTTCAGTGCTGACAACCTTTGTTGTGGCAGCTTCACAGGAGGAAACTTTAGGTTACATAAAGAATTGTTTGCAGGTTTGAATTTCCAAAAGTTGCTGAGCCTCACTTAGATAGAAGAATTGATGGGAAGATGCCTTTGATCAATAGTGAACCTGGAGTAAGTCCAGTTCAAGTTGGGAATCTTGATGGGCTAGAGGCAGTGGCTGCCTTCCTGTTGAGTAGTTTGAACTGGAATGTCTCTGAAAGATTAGAAGTTATGGAACAACATACAATGTAGGACACTGGTAACTACACAAGAGTACCAAGGTGGAGGACAGGAAGAACACAGAGCAGGATGCTTCCATGGTGATGCCAGTGCTTCAAGTAACAGATGTGGAGCAGGTCTGTGGTTGGACTCAGCAACATGAGCACTGCAAGTAGCATGCTACGACGGCAGAGTTTGAAGGTGTTGTCTTACATGCTTAATGATCATGCATGTAACCAGTTTGTGTTTGCCTTATCACATGTTAAGGGCAGCCATCTTTTTGGACGATTTGTAACAAATGGATATCTTTCAAGGAGCACTTCTCCAAATGTGCCAGATGGGGTAACATCTGCTATTCCTTCATCAAAATTGTAGGGTCTAGTGTGGCATGCAAGTTGGCTGGCTCATGTGTGGTATCTTGATCTCTTACCTCATTTCTTCTAGCTTCTCTGTTGATGTTTGCCTCAAGCAAGCAGCTGTCTCAAGGCTTCATAGGTGACTCAATCTTTCTAAGGTTTCTTTTCCTGTACTTTTTTAGTTTATATTGTGGTATTATGTTGTTGGTTTGTGTATACCAGTTGGTTACTTTAAAAGCACCTGTTTGACATGTAAAACACGTATGGTTTGACAGTGCAAAAACATGTAACCTCTTGAAGTTCTAGCAAATGCTTTTTTGTCAACCATGTTTTTGTATGTGTTCCTTGACCTCAGCTTGAAGTACACACATGGTCAGCCTGTCAGATAGGTGTTTAGACAGAGCAATATCCAAGTATTCATGATAGTTGCATGTTTTCTGTTGCAGGTTCATGCTTGTACATTACTGGCAGATGATAAATATGTTGCAGCAGTGTACAGATATCGTAGATATTCAAAGGCACTATCATCTCCACATCTACCAACAGAAACACCAAAAGTACCACCAGCTTCAGATATACATGGAGTACCACCAAAAGATCCCACTCCATCCTCTCCTTTAGGTATTTGTCTATTAGAGAGTGCTTTATGTTTGCAGAAGTGGCATTATCAAGATATCTCAACCTTGCTGATGAGGTGCTTAAGTTGTCAATATGCTCAAGTTCTCTTCATTGCTTAGAATTGCATATAACTACAAGACTCTTGGTTACAAAGGATTGAAAGTGGTTCCAATTACATAGTAACAGGTTTTTAGAAACCAGGGTAAACTCTACTCTGGTTGATAACAGGGCTTTATATTGCACATCTATCGCTATAAAGCCCAAGATTGTATGTGTGCTCATGCATGGGCAGGACTTGCTTTTGGTATATGTTGATTGGCAGGCAACCTGGCAAACTTTGGTTTAATTGCGTTGACAGCTGCAGCTGTGACAGCAGTTGCTTATTGGACTTTGGAGAAAAGATCATCAAAGACTTTGTCCCGGGTATCTCAGAAGGATGGGCTGTTGGCAAGTGAGCAGAAACAGATTGGTAAGGAGAGTAGTAAGGAACCCCAAAAGGACACCGTGTTGACTGAGAGATTTCAGGCTGTGAAGGAATTATATCCTTCCCATTCACACAAAAAGGAACAGGGCATCCAGAAACCAGGGAGCTCAACTGAAAGAAAAGAGCCTGTTGCTGAGTTGCTACATATGGTTGATGGAGAACAATCACAACAGTTCCAGGATAAGAGGCAGACAAAAGAACAGAATGCTGAGCTGATAGAGTCAGACAGGCCCAAGGAAGAGACTCTCAAGGAGTCTGTCGAGGAGATACTTCTCACTCACTTTCTGGACAAGGATGTGGGACCAGGAGTAGCCACCACATCAAAACCTCCAGGAGACAAGCCACACCTTGTGGAGGCTGTGAGTGAGCTCCAGCATGTAACGTCTTTGTGACTTTCTCAAAATTTGGTATTCAAACCTGAACTATTTTTCACGAGACTGCTGGAGCACTTAACCACATCATAAGTCTTTATTGGCATCTGTAGTTCTATTTTCAGGTCACGAAGAGTGCGAGCTCTTTGCATTAGTATGGTTTGTCACTTTCTGAACTTGTAGTCTCAGGAAAATCAGAGAACCATTCATACAAAATTTAGACTAAATGAGAGTTTTCCAAAGCTAGAGCTCTAGGGACACATCTTTAATCCCTGATACAGCACAGGCTATCAAGCAGCTTGAAAACTGCATTTCTCTTGTTTCTCTACAGAAGGTGTGATAGTTAAGTCACTATCATACATGCTACTGTTGATGGTCCCTGAACAGGTGTGAGACTGGCACTTTCATTCATACCGCTGTGTGGTTTTTGTGTTTTGTTTTGTTTCTCCCCTTGACTGGTTCTTTCTGTGGCTTCCTGAAGAAGTGTTAACCTTACTGTTTTCTTCTTCATCGTGAGAATGGAGATTTCTCTATTCTTATGAAAGATATTTCTCTACAGATGGTGATCTAGTATCTTGTGTGTTGGTATTGAGTATGTTAAGATGCCAATGTGTGTTGCTTATATGATGCTGTATCTGTCGTGGTACAGGTTTTGAAGGAGTTTGGTTTTGGAGTTGACCACCCTGATGTCAACAATGGGTTTTCTGAGGCATACCTCCTCTTGAAAGCTCATGAAGAAAATTTGAAGAGATTCAAGGAGGACAGCATTGTTGAATCAGGGGAACATCAGGTTAGTTTTAGTCTATGTGTGCATTGCCTCAAATTTGCATATTGGTTCTGGTAGTGGTTGATATTCTCAATTTTACAAGCACACATTTCCTCAATCTATTTGCTGACTTCTCTGTCTCCTGCATGTGTTGACTGTCTTCTACATCTACTTGGGCACATGCTTATATTGGTCATTTATTTCTCGTGTGACAGGTGCAGGCAGAGCAATCTAGTAAAGAGGGAGGGGTATTTGTTGAGGAAGGAAGGCTTGGTTCTACAGCAGGGGTTGTTGGTCTGGGAACTGTAGTTCAAGCTGCAGAAAGTAGGCAGGCAGAGTTGGATGCTGCAAAGTTCAGTGAAATTCTTATCAGACTTGATGTGAGTAGTTGGAACCCTCTCTTACTAGATTTTCTTCTTTGCAAACATCTGTTAGCTTTTAGTGTACCAAGCCCTTCTAACCACTTCATGTATTCTTCATTTGCCATGTGGGTAGTGTTATCATTGGAGGACTGCCTGGTATGATCTACTTCACAGTATTCAAGCAAACTGCTGATACAGATCTCAGGATTTGCTGTGCACAGGGAGCTGAACTACTTGGGTGGTACTAGGTGGTTGGTCTACTCTAGTCATCTGGGCATTCAAACAATATCAGGGTCCTTCAAACTCATGTTTTCCAACTGTTTTGCAGGAAGGGCATAAAGAGGAGTTGAGGGAGGCTCAAGCACAACAGATGAGGCATGCAGAGTATGCAAGTAGACTTGAGAAGGTTCTTATTTGTGTCTTTGACATCCTCAATGTGATGCTCGGTAGTTAAAAACTGGATGGCAAAATCCAGAGTGAAGTGTCATGAATGTAGGAACCATAATGATCAAGGGTTGCCAATTCAGTTGTGAGGGAATTTGTGCCTTTGCTTCACTACTTTCTGCAGGAGAATCAAGGCCACAGGTTTCTCAGGTTTGGTCATAGCTGCAATGGGAATATTATACTTGGACATAGTTGGACTGTGTTGCACATTTTCCCCATGCTGCATTCCAATGAGCTTTGTTTTGCCCTCTATGTTTCCAGGACTTGGATAAGGAGAGGCTGGAGGCAGAAACTGAATTGAGTATTTTGCGTCAGAGTTCGGATGAGAAACTGCAGATTGAACTTCAGCGTAAGGTAGTTTTTGACATGAAAGTCATGGGTATATATGCACATGCAAAACTTTGTTATAGATGGAAATATGGTTTAGATGCAGGAGGGAAGGAACTGGTGGTTGCTTAAAATCCCTAGTACAGGTCTAAAGAATTGAACTGTGGCATCTGCTAGTGGCTCCTCAAGTTATTCAGACCTCAGTTTTGGAGGTGAAATACTGGACAACTGAGTTTCCTGTCAAGGATTTTGTTGCAACTTGTGGTATTGGGCCGTGTTAAGTGATATTTGCCTCCTTTCTTAATCTCTCTTGAGGGCTTTGTTTCCTTAACTGTCCCCAAATGTGAACAATTCCATTGTGACGCACGAAAGTTTCTGGTTGTTGAAGTGGTCCTTCTTGTTTCTTGATTTTTGTTTATGTTCGTTTGTACTTCCTGCACATGTCCTAGTTGTATAATAATTCTGGTCTGCATGCACAGTTGCAGGGGCCAATAATGCTTGCATGCAAACACTTATAGATTTTTCTGGCCCAATGTAGAACTGTCACATGCTTGTGGTGAGATTACACACTTCTAATTGGCACTTCTTGAGCAGGAGGAGGAGGTGAGGAGGGTCTTGGAGAAGATGAAGCTGCTTGCCAAGGCAGAGGTTGCTGCAGCTGTGACCCAGGAAAAATGCAGACAACTCCAGGAATCTCGAATGATGCAAATTCAGGTAACTTCAATTGGGCTTTTTATGTCTCAATGTGGTCGGTGGGAAGAGAATATATTTAAACTTTGACTGTTGCTTCAAAAGGTCGTACACATTGTGTTTGACCCTTGCAAGGCTCAAGTTTTATGGGATTCAACATACTAGCTCTTACTCTGGTAAAGTTGTGCAGCTAGGAGCACTTCAATCAGCATTTAAGACACAGTCGGAGGATGCAAAAGTCAGTCATTCCACCCACAAGCTAGCCATGGTACAGCCTTATTTCATTTGGAAACAAAAGCTCTGGCTTCTAGTGAAGTTCACCTTTTGAATAGGTTTCTTCTGTAGGTGTGTAGTTGCTTCTGTTTAATGAGTCTCTTCAAAGTACTAGGGATAAATCATGCACTTACAAAGACTTTTGAATCCAGCTAAGGACCCCTGCTACAGTAACTGTGAATTTAAAACTTTGCTTGCGACAGCCACTGGATTGTGTGAATGTATTCTAGGAAAGGTTTGGTGTTTGAGGGCCATGCTTTTCTCATTAGGGTGAAGCTGATGATGTTCACAGGGAGCCATTGCTTTAAAGGAGGCTATGATGAGAGGAGATCCTATAGAGAAGGAAGTGCAGCTTCTTTTGCAGTCTTCTGGGGGCTCTGGACATGATGCACTTGTGGATGCTGCCCTCATTTCATTGCCTGAGGATGCCATCAAAGAAGGCACTTGGACCCATCCTCAGCTCCACAGCAAGGCCAGTTTCCTTGTGCATTTCTCCCGGATCCTTGTACTGTCAGTTTTGCTTTGGAACCTGAAAATCTTACAGCTATTGCAGCACCATCTGACACTAAGACTCTTGGTAACTCAAGACTCTGAGGCCTAGATGCAAGTTTTCTGAAGGTGAAAAGGGTCTGTCTTACCTACTCCTTTTCATGTCAACTTGTGTCCATAGATGGTCATCGTATCTAGAATCACAGGAAGTCTACTAAGTGTGTCTCCCTATTTTTCCCTCCCTGCAGTTTGTGAGCTTGCAGCAGTCATTGAGAGAGCTGGGGATGATTCCTGCTGGAGGGGGAGGAATGTTTACACACCTCATTGCTCGTACTGCTTCTTCCCTAAAGGTATGGAAAGAATCATGCCAGTGAGGTCACCTTGGTGATCTATGTTAGAGGACCACTCATTGCACTAAAATCTGGACAAGATATGTAAACTGTATTGTTATACTGAGCTGTGGAGAACAGCTGTAAAACTATGCATGAGAATGACAAAATTGCCTTACTATGAAGGCCTTTTTCAGACTTTTGAGGTGTGGCTCAACTTGAAGGCAATCTGTATTGTCTGCTGGTTTCTGAACTGTAAGTTGAGTGTGTAGTAGTCTGCAGAAACATAGAGGAATGTCATATGATGGAGGTCAAACAGATCCTGAACAACAAAAATGTTGAACCCACTGTGATCTGAACTTCTTGTTGAACAGTCATACTAGTCTGACATTCTGTTATGTTGAAATCCTGTTTGAATACCAAAGTCCCTGATGCATTTAGAGGTAAACCTTACTGTTGTGGTTTCATGTGGTAGGTGTGGGATGAGGTTGATGGGCAAGGGTTGGAGGCTCTGATAACCAAAGTTGAAAGGTGTCTGGAACAAAATAAGCTTTTGGAAGCTGCAGATCTATTAGAGGCAAGGTTGAAGGGGACAGAGGCTGAACATGTAGCTACAGAATGGGTTCACAAGGCACGAAATCGTGCTGTGACAGAACAGGCCTCGTTGATGGTTCAGTCGCATGCTATTGCCTTAGCTTGTGCTGAGGCATGAGTGTGGTTGGCAGAGTACACTGTCTACTGTTTTTATTTTACTAAAGATTTGTGCAGTGACCCATGGCCATGATGAAAATCTGCATGTTGACAATTTCATGGTGAGGGATCCTTGTTTAGATCTTATGAGTTGACTAAAGACAGACTCCAGCTCATTGAGGTCCAAGTCTGGAGCAGTCTCTCCACAGTGCAAGATTAGCAGATAAATAGCCATACCACCAACCTCTCCATCTTTGTATCCTGACATTTGCCAATCTGTGTGGGCAAGGATAACTAAACCTTCTGGCATGGAAACCTACACAAGTGGTGTCAAAGGGGAAAGAGTCTTTATACCTCTTTAGTGCTCACTGAAGCTGTCGAGAGCCACCTGAATCTTTGTTTTTAACATTGAATATTGAGATGAGTGGCTGAGTGGGGCTTCAGGAGTTCAGTCATGTCCTCCAGTTCAGAACAGGAGGCGAGGGGGTATTTCCCCCACCAACACAGGCCTCTTAGTGGCCACATTAAGCCCCCAAAATGTTAGATTCGAACTCAGAGACCCTGATTTAGTCAAAGCATGGCATACTTCTAATACTTACAAAAAATTTAAATGAATTTTGGGATTTTTACCATGGTACCAACCAGGCCACCCATGGCCACTTCGTGAATCTCAAAGGAAACAACCCCTATAATTACAAATTCTGGCATTAAAGTTATCTGTAAAGTCACCCTCTCTTTCACCCCACTATCCCCTCTTTGGGTGGTATCTGAGAAGTAAGGAAAATTTATTAAACCTCAGTATGAAATGTTGAAATTCAGCATTTAATGCACAAGGTTTGAGAGTAATTATAGTAGTTGTTCAGGTAGGAGCAGTGAAAATATATGTAGTAGCAGTGGAGGTGCTCAGGAAAAAGGAAAGAGGGGATGAAGCTGAGTTTACCACCAAAATTGGTGGAAAAACTAGTTTGGGTCCCAGTTATTTCGTTTTGTAAAATTTTCATTCCCAGTTATGGGTCTGATGCCCTATTATGCCGAAACTGGCCATTCTCACCCCTTAATCGCCTGACTTTAGAGCTAACTTTTTTATATGGAAAAAATCTTTAACCCACAAGTGCCACACCTAATGTGGTGCTGATTTCGTCCAAAATTTGAGGTACATGCTATTTTACTGTTGTGGCTGGAGATGCTCTGAGAGCATATGCACTGCTGGGGTATAAATCCTGCCAAATCCCTAAATTGACATGGTTTTGAAAAAAACCTCAAAAATGCTAGTTCACTGCAGGCCCACCAATGACAAGTCAGGGAAATGTGGCCAGGGAAATTTGCGTGTGTCCCTGCAAAATGGTTAAATTCCCAGGGAGTTTTGTCTCATTGTTAAACCCTACAAGGCTACAGAGTGGACCAAGTCATGAACTACCTAAGGTTTTTGGCGCATGCAAAGTGTTTGTTCAATGTTTGTTTGTTGAAAGAGAAGACCGTTGTGGTGAGTGCCGTTGCTCTACTCACACACCTTGTTGTCCAAGCATGTTAATGTTCATTGGTTTTCCAACTTTGTGCAAGATCAATGTAGTTATTACTAGCAAGCTATGAAACCATGGAAATTGTAGATGTTGCAGCACGTCCTTTTCAAGGGAATCAAAGTAGCGATTCTAGTGATGATGAGTTGGTTAGGTTGTGTAGAGCATGGTTGAACGCTAACCAAAATTCCACAAATAGGGCAAAAATCTGATCATTTATGGGGCTTCAGTGACGCAGCACTCACCAGTGCACCATCCAAAAAACCCCGTTCTGAGATTTCATGGATGGGATGAAACTGTCCCCAAGGGGGCAATTTACATGGTCAGCAGTTTTCCTCATACTTTTTTTTTCCCAGTTCACTGTTTGTTCTCCTGGACCTCCCTTTTGATTAATTTGTTTTTGGGTCACCCCTGACCCCATATTATTTTTTGGCAACTCCTACCTACCCCTCCAACCTACCTACTGCTCTTCCTACCACCCTCCTTCAGCCCTTCCTCCCACCTTCGCATCTTCCTCCGTCCTTCTGCTTCTTTCTACCTCATTCCTTCCTTGCGCGTTCACCTCCATCCCCACTGCTTGAGAAATAGGGACAGCCTCAGGTTGTGAGCTTGCATTATGGTTTAGGTTTCAAGGCTTTGAGTTTCCACAACTTCAGGAGCCTGAAAAAAGGGAGGGCTTTTAGGACTGTGGAGAGGGGACGAGTGACCTAAGGCAAGGCCCTTGAAGGTAAGTTTCCCCTCCCTTTCTTCTTTTTATTGCGTCATTTTATTTTATTTTTGTTTCAATGCCATTCAATGTGATGAGGAGGACGATATGATGACACATGATGTCTAGTGTTGTTGTTGTTTTTTTTTTTTTTTTTTTGGTAGCTCCATTCAATGGGAAGAAGAGGAGGATGATGATAGCGCGTTGCTTGCGCATCATTGTCATTTTTTTTTGTTGTTACACAACTATGTAGCAAAGAGGATGACAATGTGAGATTTCTTGCGTTGTCATTCTTTTGGTTGTAGCTCCATTCTATGCAAAAAAAAAGGAGGAGAATGTGTTGCTTGCACATTGTTGTCATTTTTGGCTTTGTTGTAGCGCATCTCTGCAACAAAGAGGATAATGACGTGCTACTTACGCATTGTTGTCATTTTTGGTTTTGTCATAACACAGTTTCGCGACGAAAGGACAACAACACGAGATTTCCTGTGTCATCGTTCTTTTCTTTTTTTTCCTTTTGGCTACAACGCCATTCAATATAAAGAAAAGGATGACAACAACAATGTGTTGCTTACACATCATCATTGTTTTTGGTTGTTGCAGCATAGTTCCATAGCAAAAAGGAAGACGACATGGAATTTTTTGTGTTGTTTTTTTTTTTGTAGCTCCATTCAATGCGAAGAACATGACGACAATGATGGTGTGCTATTTGTTCATCATCATTGTTTTTGGTTTTGCTACTACACAATTCCGCGATGAAGAGGATGGCGACGTGAGATTTTTCACATTGTCATTTTTCTTTGGTTGCAACTCCAATTAGTGGGAAAAAGAAAATGATGACAACACATTGCTTGCACGTCACCATTGTTTTTAGTTTTGTTGTAGCGCAACTTTGCAACAAACGTTTCTTGTGTCATCGTTTTTTTTTTTCTTTTATTGCAATGCCATTAGTGCAAAAAGAGGATGACGATGATAATGCATTACTTGTGCATCATTGTCATTTTTGATTGCTACAGCACAATTCTATGGCAAAGAAAATGACGACACAAGGTTTCCCACATCATCGTCATTATTATTATTTTGTTGCAACTCCATTTAATGCGAAAAAAACAACAAGGATGACATGCTAGTTGTGCATTATCATCGATTTTCTGTTGTTACAACACAAGTTTATTGTGAAGAGGATGACAACGCTAGATTTCTCACGTCATTGTTCTTTTTTCTTCTTTTTTTTGTTACAATGCCCTTCAGTGCTAAAAGGAAAATAACGATGACAATGGTGTCATCATTCTTGTGTTTGTTGTGTTTGTTGTGTTTTTTTTCTTTTAAGGTGTGTCTTCCAGGGATGACAACCACAAACAACAATGATGAGTGCAATAACATTCATCATCATCTTTTTTTTCACTTACTACCTTCAAGGAGTGGTTATGCTCTTAGTGGTCCTTTGTTTGGCATTTGCTGCACAGTTGGTGGTTGTATTTGTTTTGTCTTGTGCCATAGCTAATGGTAGTCCTTTTCTTGTCTTTGGTTATAGATTTTTGAAAGTGGAAAATGAACCAAAGTAAAATATTATGTTGTTTATGTTTTTGTTAAATGCAAACTTGAAAGAAAGCAAATAATGTTGGAACAAATCAACAAGTTTCAACAAAAGTTGTAGATGGCATAGGAGGTGTCACGAATGAAAAACATTTGGAGGCTAGGGTGATCGGACAATAAGCGAGTGTTGAGGATGTGGTTCCATTAGTTCCAAATGAGATTGTTGAAGAGGAGCAAGTGGAAGCAAATGAAAATGTTGGGGAAACATCTAAGGGAGGTGTTGATAAAATTGAAATGAATTTGGAATTTTGATGATAAAGGACCAAGAAAATGTAGTACTTGTTGTTCCATTGCCAAAGCAAAAGAATGCAAATGAGGATGTTTGAACCTCATGCACATATTGATGGATGTGACATAGCCATTGAACTTCACTTATTATAATTATTGTCCCACCCATCCTCTCAAATCGAGAAGATGGGTTGGGTTTTTTTTGGTCAAATTTGTGATTGCAATACCTTTTTTAATTGTGGTCCTTAAACCTTTGCTTACCCCGAATTCCTTCTCCATGTGAAAAGGTGGGTAGGGCATTTTTTTTAGGTCTAAGTTTGTAGGCAATACATTTAGGTTTTGTAGGTGATATTGTTATTTTTAACGTTTACTTCATTGTATGCATGTTTCAACACTAGAGTTTAACAATACCCTCATCTTGTGTTTTTGTTTTTTTGTTTTTTGTGCAATACCCTCATTGTGTGTTATAATCTTCTATTTATCTATGCAATACCTTCCTCGTGTAAAACATAACCTTCATCCAAAATATTAATTCACATTAGGTTTTTTGTTTTTGTTTTTTGATTTCAAATGTGGTTACCTTTCCTTTGGTTTCCTTTGAAGGTGTCCATTGGGCAAGGATGGGCCCAAATTTTCTTATAGGGTTGATGAGTGTGATGCATCATATGTGGCCAAGTACAACTTGGTACGACATTTGCAGGTGCACCGCAATGTGACCATGGAGTTGGGCAAGCTTAGATGCACATTTATTTGGGAAGAAGGCCTAAAGCACCAAGATCGCGTGGTCATGAATGTGCAAGTCTTGAACAACCCTTTGGCCCAATTTTGTCATAATGAGCATAAAGTAATTGTTAGGGCTAAGAGGCACACAAACTTGGAGTGGGATAACCTCCAGGTTGATTTGCAATACACACCTAAGGTTCCTAAGCCCACACTTGTTAAACTAGCCTCTAGCCACATTCTTTAACTTCTTAGCATGACTGCATGGGGTGTGGGGGCCGTCCACCTCAACGTGCAAGCCAAGTTAAAGCATGATGAAAACCTTACACTTGTGATTTGAGCGATTCAAGCTGGGTATGCAAAGGCACTTGGATGGAACATAATTAGAAATCTGCATCAAATAAGACAATGTGATGTAAAGAGATTGGCCTCCTTACACAATACCATGATTTAGAAATGATTCATGGTTGGTAATTTTTTAACAATGCCATAATTTTATTTGAATTCTAGGTTTTAAAATTCATATGCAATACGTATTATATTGTGTTACTTGTTTTAAGGTTTGAGGCACCATTAGGGAGGTGTTTGTGGTTGATGTTGTGGATGCAACATTGGCCAATCGTGGGGTATTTATGTGATGACACGCCCATGATACAGAGGTTACATCAACATGATACAAGAGGGTCAATGAGATCCCATCCCCCTTCGATAGTGATACATAGTTTATCCTAGTTTTGATTATGGTGTTATTTTGGTCTTCATGATTTAGGGTAATAATTTATCTTTGAGGCAACCACATATTTACCATTATTACCATATTGCCCATTGGTGGGGTTGCTTTGGACTTGATCATTTTTTGCACATTTTTGTAACATAAGTCACCCATGTTTTTTTATTTAAGGCATTTTACTTTCATTTTACAACATATTGTGTTAATAATTAGAAATACATTTTCACATATTCTTATATGTATGTTTAATGAAATTATCAAAAATTTGATTCTAATCTTGCACTTAAACCAAAAACACATTTCTTTACCCTAAAAAATAAGAAGTTCAAACTTAAAAAGAAAGCAATACCCTCATGAAGGTATTCTATAACACCATGGATTGAATTATTTTAGTTTAAGCTATTGGAGGGGTATTACTTATGCCCAAAATTATTCAATGCACATGCAATACCCCTATTAAGGTATATTAAAATTCCTTTGGCTCTATAACATATCTAAAGAATCCTGGAAAGGTCACTATAAAAAAAATGGATGTTTTGCAATTGGCCTTGTAACTCAATTTTTGAGTTACAAAGGACACTTACAACTCACTATATTTATACGTTGTGAATGTTAATAGACAAGTTGCATGAACTATAAAGTTGCAATTCAATAGACAAATTGCATGAGCTGCAAAGTTGCAATTCAATAGACAAGTTGCATGAGCTACAAAGTTGCTATTCATTGCATATATGACACAACTCCTTGCAACTCAATTGTAACTCAATCAAAACAACTCATTTTCAACTATTACTCAACTCCATTATAACTACACCCATGATGTCATGCTAACATCATTAATTGTCATCCATCTATTAAAATTTGACATGTGCCATTATGAAGATTTTTTGACATAATTTTTTTCAAAATATTAATCTCCATTGTCCATTATGATTGTTAATGATGGTCTTAAATTGTGACATGTGGCACAATCAAAATTTGTCACATGGCATATTAATTATATTTTGGAAAAAAACTAAAATACTTATTTTAGTAGCTAGGTAGGTCGTACATAAACATAAGTAGGTAGGTTAATAGGTCTTAAGACCTACATATTTACATATTTACTTTAGATCTACCTATTTATTTACCTAGGTAAGTAAATAGATAAGAAAGCACAAGATTAAATACACTAAAAAATAGCCATGAAATTTTGTTTTTTTAATTTATGTTTTGCTTTTAGGTTAAGTTTTTTTTAGTTCATCCTAAAATAGCACATGTACTTTAATGTGAAAACATAAGATAACAAACCTTCTTTATATAATTTGTAACAAGGGATTTGAAAACAAAACATATGAATTAAATCTTTTAGTTGTTCGTTAATTACAATTGAGTTGCAACTACAACATTTAAGCATTCAAAAAAAGGATAGATCCAAGGGGAGGCCTCCATTTTTTTGGTGTTCAAAATAAACTTGAAGCCCTCCTATTGGTGTGTTTAGTGCATTAAAAATTGTCAAAAATGAAATAGAATTGAAAAAATTATGGCCCCTCAAAGTAGAAGGGGTCAAAAACTCAAAAAAACAAACCACCAAATGCTAAAAAGGCCGGTTCCCAAACACTCACAAAATTCTTTTTATGTTACTCTTTTGTTGTTAGAGTTCGAAAATGATTTGTAGAATTTCAAGTGGTGATCCTATAGCTTTAAATCATATAAAATGAATAAGAAATAAGAAAGTTATGAGGTTTGAAAGTAAGAAGGGTCCAAAGACAACAGAATTTTTTAATTTATTTTTTAAAACATGTTTTATAAGTTGGAAATTTTTTTTCTTTTTTTGCTATTGTTTCATTGTTCATTTTCATTTACACCTCAAAGATAATTTCTAGAACTTGAGGTAACACTCTCATAACATTTTAAATCATTCAAAATGAAACACGTATGATGAAAATATAAATAAACATGGTTGACTACATATGTAGGTATGATGTGTATACATTATCATATAAAAACCTCATCTTCAACTCACTTGCAACTATAATACAATTAATTGATTTTTTGATGTGGCAATTTATTTATTAATACACTGTATTTTTAAGGGGATAGTTGCACATTGGTTGTAATACCCAAGGGATAGTTGCATAATAGTTGTATACGGATTATTTTTTGAGTTTTAGTTGCATGGTAGTGCGGTTTCAAAGGACATGATTTCTTGTAGTGGGTATTGCATAGCCATACCAAAACTTAAAAGCAAAGAAATACCTTATTTGGGATTTTTTACAAACACCATGGGTTCCTAGAAGGGTATTACATTGCCCAAACAAAACTTAGAAGGAATGCAATACCCTCATGAAGGTAATTAATAAACATTATGGATTAAATTATTTTGGTCCAAACTATTGGAAGGGTATTGCTTGTGCCCATAATTAGACACTGCATGTGCAATACCTCTTTTTGGGATATCAAAAATTGTTTGGGCTCCATCACATAACTATTGAAAGATGAAGGGTTTTCGCATAGCTATACCAAAATCTAGAAGGAAAACAATATTTTATTTGGGGTAATCTACAAACACCACGGGCTCAACGATTTTGCATTGGTCCATTGAACAATTATTGTCATTTATGAGTTTGAAAATATCTTTCAACTATATTTAATGTTTACTTCAAATTTCTAACATTATTTTTTATTGAGATGGTATATATTTAAGAATGCAAAAATAATAATAAACTCACACATTAATTAATTAAGTATATCATTATTTCATATATTGTAAATTAAATTTTACATAAAATTAAAAAATTACATTGACCAAACATACATGATATTAGGAACCTATATCTTAAAATTCAATTAAAACCCTTATTCCTAAACCCTAAACCTTGATTGAAAGAATTCAGGGTTCTTACTGAACAATTTTTTTCTATTTAAAAAAATGAGGAAATTGGGTCATTATTGAAACCAAATATTCAAAAAAAATAAAAATGAAACACAAACACAATTTACATATTTGGGGAATTTTTAATTTTCTTTGAAAATTAAAAACATCATAACCAAATTACACTATACATAATAATAGGTTTATATATATATGGTTAGTCTACTAGCCTATTACTTATGCTAGGCTAAGTTGTTTAGTTTAGGTAATGTCAACATTTTAGTCATTCGGACAACCTTGGTAGTTAGTAATCCATCTTATGTTTACGCATGCATCCATATGGTGTGAAAAATGTTCATCTTAACAAATATCCAATGTGCCTTTTTAATGGTCATTTGATCTTCATGTTTATAAATAATAGATAAAAAATCACAAAAATCACAACATTTTTGAAAATTAGAATTAAAACTAAAACTAGAACTAGAACTAAAAACTATAACTATAACTATGACCTGCCTATTATTATGGCCATTGATGAGGTTGTTACCTTAATTTTGTTATTGCAAAATCTGCAAGGGATATGGTGTGATAATATCTTGATTTTGAGCAAATTGATTAGGCAAATGAAGCCCTTGTCACAACAACATCCATAATTTTGTCATCAAATATTGTTAAGGTCTTTCTTCAAATGGTCAAATCTTTCCATGACCGATGATGAAGATAATTTTTTTTCAACAAGCTTTTTAGAGGGATTCATGGGTTAGCTAGTCACTTGAAACAAACTTTGTTGCATGCATGCTTGAAATGATTCAAGCAATCAAAATTCAAAATCCTTAAGGGATGTAAAAAACTTAAGGAAAGATGATGGGTGCTCTCAAAATGAATCGGAGATGTATTGTTAAAGAAGTGTGTCGGTGGGTGGGTCTTCACCATTTTTTGTTGACGATGATGTTTTGGTGCCTAGGAATTTGAACTATTGTTGCAAAAAAAAGAGGATTCATGGGTTGCAGATTTTTGGTTGCCTTCTTCCAATTACTATTATGTTTCTTGGATGATCAAATCATGTTCATCTTTTCAAGATGTCGAGAACATTGCATAACAATTTGGCCCTCACAAAGCTTCCGGATCCACACAAATTCTAACATGGCTTTTTAAGAACTCATGAACATTCTCATACCTAGCTATTTGATAATCCAAATCGTACCTACAAGATTTTTTAGAAACTTCCAAGAACAAATCTTCCTTTGTGAACAGACAACAACTCAAGCATTAATTTTGTATTGTTAATTATCAACTTTGGAACATTATGGAAGTTACTTGGTATTTTTTGTCAAACTCCTTCTTGTATTATTCTTCTTCTTGTTCATTTGATGATGATGTTATGACATTCTTCAAGGAAGGTGCAATAGGAAAAAGAACAATATTCTTTGTTGCTTGAATTTCAAGCATCACATTATTAATTTTTGTATCCATTATTGTTGTTGAAGAGCATTTGAGCTGTTGTTGATGCTGTTGTGATTGTTTTGGAAACACATTGAGGAAGAAATATGTAAAAAAAATGTTGACCACCAAGATGTCATACCTTCGGGCATCACTAGTAGAAATCAGCCAAAATGTAACCATTCAATTTACGACTACATGCGACTTATAGTCATTTGCGACTAGATTTGAGAATATTTGCAACTACAAGACCAACTTTCAACTATTTTGGTCATTTTCACAACTATGATACAACTATTAGAAATTTCATCCTATTGGTTACATCAATTTTACATTTATTTTCATCCATTAAGAGGTTCATATGTCCCATTAGTCACAATAGTCACCAAATTAGTCGAATTTTAAAGGTATTCTATAATGACATAGGGGTGTATTTTAATTTTAGTCATTAAATTAATTTCATATTAATTATATTATATATAGCTCAATCAGATTCTGAAAAGTAATTAAATATTTTTAAATATTTTATTATTTATAAGTTATGTATTAATAACTTGTGAGTAACTAGATAGTTAATTTGTCAAATATGAAGAAGGTATTAGTTATTTAAATAATTGATAATGAATACTGAATATTTGTAATGTATAGTTTATAATTTAAATATATGTAAATTTCATCATTATGAATTAAATGATTATTTAATTATCTAGTACTTGAATTGTTTAGAAATCTAAAAACCCTAGAAGTAAGGGATGAAAAAAGTTTTGGAATTACAACTTTGTTTGTAAGGAAGTTACAACTTCAAAACTTATCCCATATTGTTTATTCTCCATTCTTATTTTGAACACTATATAAACAAAAGGGTGTGCCTATGCAATTTCACATTAAAAAGTTTGTGCACATGGGATGAGCTAATCAAAAGGCTCAACCCAAAACAAAAAAACAAATAATGCACAATTCTAAAGTACATACCTCCCCAACCTACTTATCTATCTAGCTAGGTAGGTACCTAGTTT
>Ga0209611_10004865_pt1 | contig 22812 bp, 28 predicted proteins | sample S1TSphgellanicum_3_FD_187693 | JGI IMG/M metagenome (GOLD analysis project Ga0209611, IMG submission 187693) | Host-associated microbial communities from peat moss isolated from Minnesota, USA - S1T2_Fc - Sphagnum magellanicum MG (SPAdes) (version 2) | ecosystem: Host-associated > Plants > Peat... | reverse complement strand
GGAATCTTCAACATTAAATAATTGTTCGACATTGAAATGTTGAACTTGCCATGGTACTATTACAATAGATGTCTTTTCATGTTCAAATGTACTTGCCAAGACACTACCATGATGCATGAGACCAAGCTCCCCTTCTAACTAACACAATTTAAATTGTAAAGAAATATAATAATTACAACAAAAATTCAAAATTAAAAAACGATTTTGGAAGTTTTCTGTCACCAAAAGTGAGAAAGAAAAAAAAAATTACTAAATTCATATATTTGGTTTTCATTATGTAGGCAAAAATATAGAAAGATGATTAAAGATTTGTACTTTATTTCTGATTATAGCCAGATTTGGCTAAAGAGGATACTATAACCACTTTTTATACATCTTCCTATGGATGATTGCCACTTTGGCTACAAACAAAAATTCCTTGAAAAAAATCAGTGGGCAACTCATACCGAAAGCTTTTTTTTTGGGAAAAAAGGGAGAAACAAACCTAAATTTGCCATATTTACACAATAGCCCCCAGCAGGTCACCAAACTAAAGTAGGAATCTTAAATTTTTTCTACTCTTCTCTCTAACATGTAGCCAAATTTGGCTAAATCTTCTTGTGTATGATCACCACACCACCTATGTCACAAATTTTTTTTTAAAAACCCTCACATGCGGCCCTCCTATTACCCAAGGACAAAGTAATTTGGCAAGGAATTGATTTGTAACAAAATGATCCATAGCCAAATGATTGGTCACTGAACTTCATCAATAAGGGGAAATATAGATCATGATCACCTCAAATATCATGTCTAAAAACCAAATGGCCTCTTTGGGGGATGTTTCATGCACCTGCAGCCCACCTGTTTCCCACAGCTAGAGTGAACTAACAGCCGTTGGCAGTGGGCACCAGTCTTTTCTTTACTAGTCTTTCCTTTTATGGCGAAAAAACACTAAAAGGCGACACAGATTCGCTTTTTTGGCGAAAACTCCCTAGTTTTTCAGAAAAAGTCGTCAAACTTCGACTTTTTCTTTTCTTTTTCTTTAAGAGTGTGTCATCACTGGTCTGGCCACCGTTTGAAGGGTCCTGTACCAAAGTGGTGCTAATTAGGTCACCAGTTCTACTACACTACAAAATCGACAAAAGAAAGTACTGATGAACATCCTCCATGGGTAATGGATGGATTGGGTGTTTGACAAGAAACACTTTTCCATTGAATTGCCCTTCCCCAAAATTCCAATAGCCTAATTGATGAAAGCTTGCGAAATGTGAATAAAACAAAGCACTCAAAAAAAGGGGGAGAAAAAGGTACAAGATGGAAGGACCAAGTCTGGACAAAACGAAAAAACCATCCTAATTGCTATCCCTACCATTTGTCTACTAACAACCTGCTAGGCTAGGGTAAAATGCCCCATCACCAATCGGAAGCTAGTGAGTAAACACTTGTTTGATGGGTTGCCGTTAGTTCTTGCTTATGTTGATTATTGTTCAAATGAACACACATGATCGAACATTCAACCAAAAATCTTGTGTTCTAAAATTTATAAAATGCAAAACGTCTTTGGATATCTAATGTTTGAGAATAAAGGTTAAGATGTTCAACTTAAAACAAGGAGCATTTTGGAGCACATACCTTTTTTTTTCATTTTTGTGCAATTTTTTGTTCAGTAATAGAGGTCTAAGGTAACATTAATAAATAATGATATGACTATTAATTTAAAACTTCATGCACCAAATAAAAAACCAAGTGTTTGGGAATGTCTCCTTGGGTGAACAAAAAACAAAAGACATAACATACAAATAAAAAAACCTATGCTACAATAGATCACACAGAACAAACAACTCCATTAAAATAGTGAGGACAACTTTGGATACCATTGGATCAAAAACCAAGTAAATTCATTAAAAAATTTCCCACCAAAATCCATATATGACGTTTTCCCACCAAAAGCCATGAAGCAACAAAGTAAGGGCAGATATCACATAGCTTTACATTACAATCCTATTGTAAAACTTTGTAGTTATAGACTAAGCATGTCACATCACAATGAAAGTTCAATGCAAGAGTTTCAACATTTTTTTAAATGATTACGGTCTGGGATCAATAAGGGATTAGATAACAATTTAATTACAATTAAGATCAAGAATGCAGTAGAATCCACCCTAATGCAAGGGATGTGAAGAAAGAAGTCATTACTACATTTGAAATTAGAGAATAGGAGTTCCTATTGCATTTGCAGTCAAGGAAGAGGTAGAAGAGCTTGAAGGAATAGAAAGAATGCAAGAAAAGGCAAATATGAATGGTATACCAAAATTAGTACAAGAATACAATATCAAGTATTTAAAGTACCCCTACTATCATTGGATTTAGTAATCAACATTCCTAAAGCAACCATCCCACTTTAGTAGTAGCATCGGTCGAAGATTTCCTTCTCTTCATTCAATGTGCATTTTGAGATACATTCCAACTCCTTACACATCCATAATTGATGTCACATTAGATTGGGCCAACTTTGCTGAATTTTATGAACTTCTTATTTCAAATGATGAGCTAGAAACCTATGCACTTGAACATTATCTAGATCTAACACATTTTTTGATTTCTTGGTCTTCATACAGGAAACACATATTCATACCTTTAATAGGACCTAAATGGACATCCCCAAGTGTTTGGAGATTAGGAACAAGAGGAATAGGGTTAAGATGAGTGCAACAATGCATAGTTGGGCCTTGCAACAATCAATACAATGTGCTACAAATGCACCACTAGAAAATTGCACTGCAACACATTTGAATGTGCCACAAAAATGACAAAGTGGCATTTCAAGTACCACTTGTGCAAAACAAGAGAATTGACCTCAACAACCTATCACCCCAGTCATTCCAACAATGCAAAAGACTCCACAGTCACAACCACTTCAAACACCAACACAACAACAATGCCATCTTCCCATAGTAAAAATACAAAAGTCAATTAAAACTAACAAAGTACCTAATGCAATTAAGCAAGCCAAATGGATAGGTCAGCATCTAGAAAATGCCATGGACATGGTGGAGAGGGGACACACTTCTTTGCGAAAGGTAGCCAAGTATTGGAACATTCCACTTACCTCACTTTCAAATCATCTCAATGGTAGAATTAGAATTAGAAAAGTGGGACCCCAAGGTGTACTAACAGAATAAGATGTAGCAATTATCACTTGGGTTTTAATCATGCAATATTTGAAGCTAAAGGTTGCTTAAGTCACATAGACCAAACCTACCCCATTTCAAAACGGTGTTCTAGGAATAAGATGGTGGTACTGGTTTAAAAATCGTCATCCAAATATCAATATTCGACTTGCAGAAGGATTGGAGGTTTCTAAGGCAAAAAGGTTTATTAGGGAAACATGCTATACCTTTTATTCAAACTTGGAAAATTTGTACACACAACACAAATATGCATCAGATCACATTTGGAATTTAAACAAGATAGGAATTGAAGCAAAGCGTCCATATGGTGCTAAGGTTTTAGCCAAGTGAGGCTTATGAAATGTTTATAACACCATCCCTAAGTCTCGAGAATGATTGACTATGAATTGTGTTGTTAATGTTGTAGGGGCAACATTGCCTGCATTTTACATTTTCAAAGGTTCAAAGATGTGAAAAGATTACATTTGAGATTGTAGACTAGGAACATGCATGGCAATGCAAAAAAAATGGCTTGGATGACATCTTACCTTTTCAAGTAATGGTTGTTTTTTTTCTGCAAATATATTCCAAGGGGGTTTCTCAAGAGAATCAACATCTTTTAATTATGGATGGACATGGTTTTCATGTTACAATACAAGCACTAGAACAAGTAGTAAAAGTTGGGGTAGACATGGTCACCTTACTTGCTCATACTTCACATGCATTACAACCATTGGATGTCACCTATTTCAAACCATTCAAAACAACTTTTAGAAAAGAAAGAGACTCTACCATGGTGAAAAACAACTATCTTGAATCAAACAAAGCTACATTAGCAACATGGGTGGACAAGGTTTTGCAACAATCCTTGAAAAAGGAAAACATAAAATCGGGATTTAGTGGCCAAGTGATGTATTCACTATAATAAAAGAAAAGGAGCATGAACTTTCATACCATTCATATGCAATAGATGAGTCTAACAATAATGAAGCTAAAGTTGCCATACAGTTGTTGAACATTGTAAGGACCGTTCAAGCAAAGCTTCCAACTACTCCAAATTGCCCCCCTTCACCCATGCCACATTATTATGTTGAAATGCCAAATAGTCCTGGCAGAACAACAAACAACCATGAAGAAAATCAATTGGTGGTGGACTTGGAAGATGTTACTTTGAAATCAAAAGACTTAATTAGTTCAAATCAAAGTGAATAAAATGGATTGGCTCACTTGTTGTCACTACCTACATTACCTACTAGGAAAAGACAAGGTGCAACAAACCATTAGTGGATTATTCCAATTCACATGTGGTAACATCATACCAATATCGAGTTGTTTTAAAACATAAGGCTATGAACAAAAAAATTACAAATAAACTAAGGGAACAAAAAGTTAAAGAAAGGGAAAAAGAAAGGTCTAAAAGGGCTGAAGGTACATAGTTCACCCAAGTTAAACGAGCTTCTCAAAGGAAAATTGAGAATGAGGATAAAGCTAAATTTAATGAGGCATGGTTTGTTACTTCTATTAGGGTTGTTGGTAAAAAAATTCACAATAACTTCAGAACAGGGTATCGAACTCATCCTTTAGGCTTCATGGGGTTTGGCTTAGGAATCACCTCTGCACGATAAAAAAATGTTAAACAATAAAGAAAGGAAAAACTACAGCTTGTTGGCCATGTCCTAGTAAAATTGCAACCTTCCACTCAAGTATTATAAATGAAGGAGGGTTTGGGGTGGGTTTTGATGGCCAATCAAAGAGGAGAAATCTAAATAATAGAAGGAAGAGACACATAGGTCAGGGAGTAAAGGAGATACATGGAGAATGGTAAAGTCAAGGGGGTAAGGTAAAGATAAAGTGGAGTAAAAACTTATTGAGATGTTAAATTGATCAGACATAATGGAAGTAATTGCATTGATGCAAATGGAAATAAGTGATACTAAGAATTAATACATCTTTGAAATTAGGCATGGTAGGCCTGTGTTAAAGGGGTAGAATGAGTATGTGATTTTGGATGAACAAGGTAGTTAGGATAGGGATTCATCAGGGAAATTTGTTAGTTTGAATTTTGAATTTTTATTGTTTGGATCATGATGATGTGACTTAGGATAGTTCAAAAGGTTAGAGTTCTGGAAACAGAAAAGGAAGAAAGAAAAGATGAAACACGAAGTTTAAAGAGGAGGAGGAGGAGCTATAGGTATTTGTAGTAGAAAACCATAGACTTTGTTTTGATATAACACAAATTTTAAATGTTTTTTTGAATTTTTTAAAACAAAACATGGAACTATGCCATAATTTTGAGGGATGTTTTTAGTAATACAAAAAAGCACAGACTTCTACATTGAATTTTATGTTCATCTTTTGTGTGAATTTTTTGTAATATCATATTATGATGAAATGAATTGTAATCTTGTTTCTAGAGTTTTTTACAATGTATTTTGAAATGCAGATTCTGGTTATATGTAATAACCGTGAATCTGAGGTTGGAATGAATGGTAATGTTAAGTTTGTTGAAACTTAAGACATGAATAGTGAACATATGCATGTGAAATGCAAATATGTTGTTACAATATTGTGAAATATTATAGAGGAATTTGAATTTCATTTATACCATTTGGTGACCATCTTGTGGGAATTTTTTTTTCTATTATTTCTTTTAGTATCGGGAAGGTTTTCTACAAACTTTGTTGTGTATTGTAGATGAGAGTGTTCAGACAAGTAGTGTTGTTTTTTTTTCAATTCAGAATTTTAAGGGGTATGTTTGAACTTATTAAAGGTTTACGCAGTTTACGCTATAAGGACTGCAAAGTGATCTACATATTTTGAAGACAAAGAATTGTGAAATAAGATGAATCAAATGGTGACCTAGAGTTTATAACGACAATTGGACTTCAAGGCAAATCAACAAGTTATTAAAAGTCAAACAAAAGACAATTTTGAAAATGGAAAGGAGTATGTAGGGCTTAGAGAAACCCCATTTCAAAATTTGATGTTGGATAGACGAGTTTTGAGAATAGAAGAAAGGCTTGCGAGGCATAGGTCGTTTCTACCACAAGAAGTGGTACGATGGGACATATGGACTAAGGGTTTTCAAAGAAGGCACAAATCCAAATGACAATTTCCACAAATAGAGATGCTTGACTACTCATCCAAATGAGCGGATGCAGTATACTTCTTAGCCACAATCTGTGGTTCAGAATTGTAGAGACTAAGATGGAACAAGGATTTTTGTAGTACCTAATCAACTAAAGGAAATCTCAAGTCCAAAGTCGGTGACTCGCTGAAGGAGGGATGTTATAGGAGGTATACAACCCAAGTTTCTATATTAGTCTACATCTCCATATTACTATGAACCAATGGAACACTGGGAGGTGGATGAAAACACCAATGTTGATGTGTTTGAAAAGACTGAGGAAAATTACCCAAACTCATTTGAATATGTAGAGGCATAGGTGAATGTGTTGGATGAAGTACCGCAATCATATTCACATCAAGGGAATGCAAAGTTGGATTAAATAAGGTACATAATTGAAACACATGATCATGAATATGTGGATTTAGAGATGATTAGGTTACTTTCAAGGGTCTGTGCATTTTGTGAGCAAGCAGGACATGCAATCATGGATTGTCTTTTTGTGCCTTTTCACATCAAAGTAGGTATTGCTAGGCATGTGGAGTTACAGAATGTGGTAGGAGCATTAATGGATCAACCATAGGAACGAGAAAAAAAAATTCTTGTAGTCTAGAACATATTTAGAAACATGGAGTTGGGAAGCTAATTGGGACCACAAAATCGACATATTCGTCCATCTATTTAGACCATGAGCATAAAACCATAGGGGTATTCACATCCACATACTACATCACAAGGGATACCAATGGGTAACCACAAACTAGAACATTGTCGATCTCAAGTAAACACAACTCCACCAATAATCTTAGAAGCGACAATTGTTGAAACCCAAAAACAATATGTTAGAGTAGGAGTTACTCATTCACTTGATGCAAATATAACAACCACAAGAGTGGAAACGATTATTACGCCCAACATAAATGTTGTCAGAAGGGGAATACTAATTGGATCTGTAACAAAATTGGGTAGCGAATTAGGTGGAGTCTTGATAGGAAGGAATTTAAGTCGAAGTTCGGTACTACCAATAACTACTACTAGAGTTGTTGGCATACTTCAAATGGTGTTTACTAATATGATAATAACTATTCATGTGAACATGATTGCAGATTGACCACTGATGAGTTCAATGGTTGCTGGAGGGTATAAAAGTGTAGATGTCCTGCATCCAAGAGGAGGATACCAAAAACCATTTGCTATAACTGCACCAATTTTTATCACAAAGATGGCCATTATGATAAGCCAAACATGGTAGCTGTTAAATATATTGATTTCAAAAAAAATGTTGATCCAGATGTTCATCTCAGAATGTTCAATTTTGTAATAAAAGAAAACGCAAAGACTTCTAAAGAGTATATCATCAATGCATTTAGTTATATGCTATGAGATATGGCATTGGATTGGTGCCATAATTACATGTTAGAATATCCTGACTATACTTTTTCAGATATTACACAAGCATTTTGTAAATGTCATCGGAGAACTCAGAATGACGAGCAAATATACATGGAGCTAAAAAACATGAAGCAAGAGGTAATTAAAAGGGTGGAGGTTTACTATGAACAAATTCAAAAGTTGGCTCATGGTTTACAAGTACCAACCATAGACACTTTTTTAACTACTGTGTTTAAAACAAGTTTGCAATCATACTTCAAAATTGTGACTACAGGGATGAAGCGATCAACACCACAATAGCATAAGGAGGCAGCAATGTTGTGTGAAGAAACTATGACTACTACAAAAGCAAGGAATGCATTATCAGTACCACGGAGTACCAAACAAGTAGCACCAGCCAAAACACAAAGTAATACAGGGAAGATTGACAAACATCGCACAAATTGTGGGATGACAAATCACGATGTGTAGACATGCACAAAGAAGAAAAAACAAACCACGATGGCAACCATAGAGGCAGCACAACCAAGTCAAAAAACACAGAAGACATCTTCATATGCATGTCACATCTATGGTTTGAATGGACATAAAATGATAGATTGTCCAAAGTTTGCTAAGATGCAAAAAATGTTTCATGGGAAATCTGTGATAGTAACAAAGGTTCAACCTATTACTAAGACACAAACATTCATTATGGATGTGAATGTGGTGGATGTTAATGTTACCATAAGAAGTAAAGTAATTGAAGAATAAGTGTTCAAGGATAGAGAGCTAAGAAAAGCAAAAAATGTTGCTAATTAGGCAAAAGAAGAACGGTTGAAGTAGTTAATGGTGGAGACAATTCAACAAATTTAGAAAACACAAACCTAGACAAAAGGGCCATCCACATCCATGGAGGGATGGAACACAACCCGCCCAGGTATGCCAAATACTATTCCTATGGACGCATAAAAACCTCAAGAAGTAGTGAATTCACAAGGGAAATTAATCATAGTATAAGATATGTTTCTAGACATTGGTAAATAGATGCTAGAAATAAGTTATACTTTGAACTTAGGACAATAACTTAAAATAGCTCCTAAGCAAAAAAATTATCATTGGCAAAGGCTAAAACAGAGAAAACTCATAATGTAAGTAAACTAACCACAAAGAAACAAGTTGGTTCTTCAGTACCAAAAGTAGGGATAGATGCTGTAGCAATAGATAATCATATGGCAATTATCCAAGTATAGATTGGGAAGAATACAACAAAGGATGTGTTGTTGGATGGAGTTTTTGGAGTTAATATTATCATAGAATAGTTGAAATTGAAGTTGGGGCTTCCAAAGCCTAAAGCTGCACCATATAATCTGAGGGTGGTAGATCAAACAACTACAAAACTAGTGGGGTTGATCAAAGATATGAAGATATATGTTCATGGCATTCCTTACATAATTACGTTTATTATACTTTAGAATAATGTGGTAGATTTTAGTTATTCCATGTTGTTGGGGAGATCATGGTTGAGGGATGCTAAAGTGGCACATTATTGGGGAAGTAACATTGTTACCATACAAGGGAATGGGATAGTCAGAACAATTATAGTTACCAAACATTTGGGAGGTGAAGTAATAAAACCAAAAGTGTTATTGTGCTATGATTATCAAAATGGGATCACAGATGAAGAAAAAGATATCATCTTTGTTATAAAGTAAAAATTGTTCTCCATAGGAACAATTAATTTACTTGAGACAATTTAATCTATGAAAACCACATACATGGGGATCATGGATATAGATGTGAAGACTAGTATTTCAAAACATGGATCTGAAGTATAAAACACAAAGAAGAAAATATTTGGCAATAGATATGAGCTAGAAATAGTTTTGGAAGATAAGGTGTATCCAAAGACGTACTACAGACATCAAGTAGGGAATGTTGTAGTGGATGAAACTTTAACAAAAATCAAAGCATAGGGATTGTTAATAGCTAGATGATGTTAACTGAAGATCAACAATTGATGAAGCTCAATCTAGGAATTAATGTAAAGCCATAAATGGTGAAGATTAAAGCACAGCTGGAAACAAGTAAGGTGCAAGAAGTGGAGCAACTATTGAAGGAATTCAAAGATGTTTTTGCTGGACATACAAAGATCTGAAAGGGATTCCACCAAAGCTAGCACATCATAGAATTGGGTTAGACATTACTATACCATCGGCACATCAAGCTAGGTATAAATTAAATCCAAACTATGCAACAATAATCAAGCAAGATATAGATAAGTTGTTAGCAACTGGATTCAATCAATATATAAAAGAAGTTACATAGTTGTCACCCATAGTAGTAGTACCTAAAAAAAATGGCAAGTTGAAAATCTGTATAGATTTCAAAAAATTAAATGCAGCCATAAAGAAGGATCCATACCTATTACCTTTCACAAATGAAGTGTTGAACACAATAACAGGGTATGAAGCATATGCTTTTTTAGATGGATATTCAAGATATAATCAAATGTTTAAAGTTCCAAAAACAAATACAAGACTACATTTATTACAAATTGGGGGGCTATGGAAGGTGATGCCATTTGGAGTTAAAAATGACCTCCAACATATCATAAAGTAGTGACCAAAACATTCAGAGAGTATTTGGACAATTTTATGAAGATATTTCTTGATGACTTTATAGTGTATAATGACATGGAGAATCATTTGCAAAAGCTCAGACTATGTTTTCAAAAGTGCAAAGAATATGGCATTAGTCTGAATCTAGACATATGTGCATTTATGGTATTTTTAGGGATGATCTTGGGTTTTATTGTTTCCAAAGAAGGGAAACTACCAAATCCAAAGAAAATACAAGCAATAGTAAACATGCCACCACCTAAGAATCCCCAGCAAATTCAAATATTCAATGGGATGGCACAATTTTACAAATGTTTTATAAAAACATTTGTTGTTATTATGGCACCTATCACTAAACTGACTAGAAAGACAGAGACTTTTCTTTGGATAAAGGAATGTCAAAAGGCTTGGGAATTGATTAAACAGAAGTATATTGAAACAACAATATTGATATCACCAAACTGGTAGGTGGAATTTCATGTTCATACATATACGTCCTTGTTAGTTGTGAGGGTTATGTTGTTTCAAAACATAACAAGGAAGAGTCATCAACCAATAATGTATGCTTCTAGGCTTGTGAACAAAGTAGAACATAATTATAACACAACAGAAAGAAAGGCTTTAACAATGGTTTTTCTTTACACAAGTTCAGACATTATTTTATGGGCAATAAGTTTGTTTTTTATGTAGATCATATGGCATTGGTTTATTTGGTCAATAAACCATAGGTTTTCAGGGAGAATAATTGGATGGTTGTTATTGTTCCTCTAATATGATTTCATAGTAGTGTATAAGCCAAGTAAAATACATGTAGTTGCAAATGCATTGTCAAGATTACCAGATATTATAAAACCCACATGTGTGCTTGATCAAACCACAAATGCAAGTTTGTTTTATACAAGGCTTGAATGGTTGAATGATGGAAAAGACTTTTTAAAAATAGGACAGCTTGAAGGCACATTATCGGTGTAGTAAAAATAGAGATTAGTCAAGAGAGTAGAGCCTTTTACATTAAAGAATGGTGAATTGTACAAAATGGGCCAAAACAACAAACTACAATGATGTTTGACAATAGCATAAACACAAATGGTGATGAAAGTAGGCTTATTCTATTAACAAGGTATTTGGGACACTATTGACCAAATTAGTTAGTGAAAATAAAACAGATTGGGATGAGCATTTGTCTATAGTGTTATTTTCATATAGAACGACAGACAAAGTAGCAATAGGGTATACACCATATCAATTAGTGTTTGGATTATATCCATTAATGCCCATAGAATACATTGTTCTAATTGTTGGTGGGAATGAAACAGATAATACTCCAATGAAAATTTTAACTAGCAAAATTATAGAGCTCAAGAAGTTGCAGGAAGTTAAAATGCAAGTTGTAGAAACTACAAGAATTTACTAGTGGAATAGAACATTATGGAATCAACAAAAAATCTGAAAAAATAGTTTAATTTGGTGATTATGTTCTATGGTTTCTAAAGGGTAATAAGTCACACCTAAGGAAGTTTATTAGGAAATGGTTTGCATCGTACAAATACAGCATGTGTTACCAAATAACATTGTGTTATTGGTAACCATTGAGAAGTTTGAAATTAACCCTATGTTGGTCAATGTGAATAAACTCAAACCTTATAAATACATGGAATCTAAAGATAAAAAAAAAGAACAATAGACATATATTGGGAACAAAGTGCAGGTGGAATTTAGGAGGTGAATTTTGACACAAAGGAAGACAATGAAGGATGTGAAATACAAAAACCACAAATGAAGAATGTTGAAGATAAATAACATATCTAGATCTAGCAGTGAACATAGTTTTTATTATTGATTTATAAATGAAAAATGATTACAAAAGTGCAAGATTTGGGATGATAAGATTTAAAGATGATATGTCAGGCATATCAGTTGAATCAGCAACAGTATTCACTCAGTCATTAGGAGTGTTCGCATAATTATCATAATTGTGGGCACAATCAGCAAAGAAATCGATATAGTCACAAAATGTGTTTTCATAGTCAACAAAAGGTGTATAGGGCAAATGAAGTGGAGTTAGTACAGATAATGTAAGGAGCTTAAAAATGTGGAGTAATTGGAAGATGAAATTTGCGACGTTCATTCATAATGATGATGTTAAATGTTTCCACGTGGTTGTACAAGCGACACATAAACTTGTAGTGATGGGTCGAATTAATTTCAAGGATCATGTGTTAATGAAAAGACGGTAGGAAAATGAAAAAATGAATGTGACAAGCGAAATGTTCAAGGATGAGAAAAACCAGGGTAATTGTCGAAAGTAATTTACATTTGTTGCTGGAAGTTGTGCATGTTTTCGAAGTTTTGGAGTTCACAAAAGTATAAGTGTAGAAAGTGCAATTGAAAAACTACAACAAATAGCAAGGGAAAAGGAAGCACAGAGGAATGAACACAGATAAAGGTAGGAGGAAGAAGTGAAATTGTTGAAAAGAACATAAGTAGAAGAGGATTTGAGAAGAACAAAGAAAGGAGTGTTGGATATTTAGTCGTTGGTTATAAGGTTGCCATTGCATTCATCATCAACTTCGGAATGTGCAAAAGGGAAGGCGTATAATGAGAAGATACAATTTGCGCAGATGATAATTTCGGACATAGGTACAATTAAAACATTTGTAGTTGAATTTTTATGGAGAAGCAAATGATGTTAGCATGCAAAAAAATAGATAGGACCAAGAGTTACATTAATAGATCCAATGTGCATTGAAGAATTGGAGGAAAATGAATATGAGGAGCAACAATTTGTGGAGGCATAGATAGTGTAGAAGGATGCAAAGGAGGAAAATGTTGTTGAGAAGGAAAAACAGTTATCCATAGAAGTGTAGTTGAAAATACAACAAGCCATAGAGGTGCAAACAATGGCAAAAGCACATCGAAGGCGATTGAGATGGAATAACGTGAAGCGAAAGTGATAGCAAAGAGAAAATGCACAATCCTAGACAGAGCTACGCTAAAGAAAGGTATTAAAATTCCAAACCCTGAGTGATTCATGTGGACATAGACAAAACAAAACAATGACAAACATGTAGAGCAAATGGAGAACTAAAAGGATATTGCTAAGGAAGAAGATTAGGTTTTTAGAGCAAGGCTTGTTCCTTTGTTTCTGATGGGGTGGGAAACATTGATGCCCGATGTTATGTTGGAATTTTTGAACACATTCTTAATCAAAGGTGCAAATATCTACTTTGGGCGTAAGGATAAGGTGTATGTAATCAACAAACAACTAATTGTAGATGTTTTTAGAGTGTGTGTGGAAGGGTATGTAAAGAACCGAAAAGATAAGTTAGTAAGTCATTAGTAGTTTAAGAATTATAGAATTATAGACATGCACCTGTAAATTCTTCTAAAGATCAATGGAATGCAAAAGAGTTTGGGTTTGCCATACTTTTTCAGATATCCTACCATTTTATCTATCATTTATCAAAGGGAAAAGGTATAATATTTTTGCAACAAAAGTGCTATTACATTGGTGAAAACAAAGAAGGGGTAGAAGGTAGATTGGGCACGTATTATATTCAATAGTTTGTGTAGTGATCTAGATAGATGGTATAAGTATGTTAAGGAAAATAAGGGGGATAAGAAATATACCTTTTGATCTGCCTTGGTATTGACAAAAAAATTTCAATATCTGTTTGTGCATCAAAAGGACAAACCACAGAAATCATCGGCCAAGGTTAAAAGAACTAGGGAAAAGATGTAGATAACATTGAAAAACAAAAAGAAAGCTGCAATAGACTCTCCAAGAAGTGCTCTCAAAAGGAAGAACCTTAGGTTGAAGAATGAAGAAAAAACAAGAGAGCATAGATTTGAGGGCTCAAAAAATTATGAGGCGTAAAGTGGAACCATCTATAATGCCAACAATGGTAAGGGTAATGCCAATAGTGGTACAAGTAGTTAGACAAACTACTAAAGTACCATAAATGACATCTCCACAAGAGAGATAGTCGAAGGAGCAGAGGCAAGAGATACCACATATGACATCACCATAGGAGGGATAGCTAAGGGAAAAGAGCTAGGGAGTTAAAAGGGAACATGACACAAGGTTTCCAAAAGGTGAGGAACATTTACACTTTGAAAAGGATGTATGTGAAGATTGGATGGAGACCATTACAAGTCCAAAACATTTTCAACATTTACAATAACATTTGCAACAACAACAATAATAGACACAAAAAGGTCTATAGGCTACTGAACTATAGACGGAGAGAGTGGCAACAAGACCTACTTTTGAAGAGTTTAGACCAATAAAACTACAGGTACCATTTAGTAGGTTAGAATCTACAAAGGGATTCCCATTTGAATTTGAATTGGGGAGAAGAATGGTACAAGAGCTGGGATCATCAACAAAAGGATCTGGAGATCCTACAACATAAACAAGTACATCAAAGTCTATGGAGGAGGTAGCTATAGAAGTAATGAAAGCAAATAAGGCAGTTGAATTATTTTAGACCATGGTAATTTTGAGAATGAAGAGCTCAAAGGTAGCACAACATTGCTAAAGTCACAAGATGAAAAATTGCAGAATTTCAAGTAAAAGGTTGAAATCTGGGAAACCATAGAGAGGAAATAGATAGAGGCATTGTTTCTTCATAAGAAACAACATGAGGCTTGGATAGGCAGGTGAAAACATTGACTAAAGAAAAGAAGGAGAAGGAGAATGTTCTAATAGATTTGGAATTGATAAATCTAAAGAAGGTATTTGTGTTGTAGTCCAAGGAGCTGAAAAGAAAGACAACAAAGGTAGAAAGAGAGTAGTTAATGAAGGATAAGAAGGAATATTAGAGAACTTTGCAACACCTGCAAGCATAGTTGGAGAGGGCACAAGAATAGAGAAAGAGTTTGGATCCCACTAGTATTAAGAAAAAAATAGAGGATCATGAACAAATGTTGCAATATTATACTTTGATGAGGACAAAGAACAAGATGGACTCTGAGGTAGAATCTAAGGAATGGTGGGAGGTTGCAAAGGAATATTTTACAAAGGAGTTGGAGAAGAATCTAGTTCAACATAAAGCTAATGAAAGAATTTTGAGGTACAAGTTGGAAGCTTATCAAAAATAATAATTTAGATTTCATCTGTAACAATCCAACAAATACAAAGGTATTGGGCCAAGATGAAGAAATAGAAGCAGGGCCCGGTGGAACAATTCATGAAAAGGAAATATAAACTGAGGAATCATAGGACCTTAGAAGTGGAATAGTTTAAAAAGAGGAGGTATAGCCAAAGATACCATAGGACCTTAGAGGAGGGGGTTAAGAAGAAAAAAAATCAGAGGGAATTTAGGAACAAGAAAAGGTGGAAGCTATTCCATCTCTAGAAGAAAAGATATCCAAGATACAACATTTGGAAATAGAACCACAAATTGAATTAGTGGGGGAGGAGATTAGAACTATAGGGCAAAACATAGATATAAAACCACTAGTTTTTGTGTACATTGGGATTACTGAACTATAGTAAGGGAAATAGATGTTTGAAAAGACATAAAATATTCTCATTTCATTTTTGTCATTTTACAAGGATTTTGGGGATGAAATCCAAAGTACAGAAGGGGTAATGCTAAGGGGGTAGGATGAGTATGTGATTTTGGATGAACAAGGTAGTTAGGATAGGGACTCATCAAGGAACTTTGTTGGTTTGAATTTTGAATTCTCGTTGTTTGGATCATGATGATGTGACTTGGGATAGTTCAAAAGGTTAGAATTCTGGAAAACAGAAAAGGAAGAAGGAGAAGATGAGACATGGAGTTTAGAGAGGAGGAGGAGGAGGAGCTGTAGGTACTTGTAATAAAAAACCACAAACTTTGTTTTGATATAACACAAATTTTAAATGTTTCTTTGGATTATTTTTTAACAAAACATGAAGTTATGCTATAACTTTGAGGGATTTTTTAGTAATATAGATAAGCACAAACTTCTATAGTGAATTTTATGTTCATTTTTTGTGTGACTTTTTTGTAGTGTCATATTATGATGAAATGAATTGTAATATTAATTCTGGAATTTTTTACAATGTATTCTAAAGTGCAAATTTTGTTTATATGCAATAACCATGAATTTGAGGTTGGAATGAGTGGTAGTGTTAAATTTGTTGAAACTTAAAACATGAATAATGAACATATGCATGTGAAATGCAAATATGTTGTTACAATATTGTGAAATATTTTATAGGAATTTAGATTTCACTTATACCGGCCTAGCCCATTATCTAGTAGGTTTCAAGACTATGAATTCATTCATCAAACATCTAGGGTTCTAAAAGATGATTTGCATATTGCATTAAAGAGCACATGGTACCAAAAGGTCTACATGTTTTAATTCATAGAAATCATATTTGTTGGCATATTGGTAAAACCCTGATGCAATGAGTAGTAAGCCCTAATGTAAAATTGCCAACCAATAATAAACTAGATTAGTGTCACCAATGCCCAAAATATTATTTCAACAATCTTGTTGTCTTCATTAGTGTCCATACCCATCACCACAAAGGAAATCTTGTCCTTTTGACCATTGTCCATTAGTTTAGCATCAAACCTTACATCATCAATGCTATTGATATTTGATGATGGCCCTTCACATAGCTACATTTAATCATGGCATTGATTCAAATGATCATATTCTTCATCTCTTGCAGATAGCTAACACAACCAAGAAGGTTAACATGAAGGTGTAGTATTTTAACTCTACAAAATTTGTTTAAATTGGGCTCATGGCACCATAATAATGCCTTTATCCACCAAACCTGCATTACTACAAACTAATAAAAAACAAACAACATCATTTCAAATAGATGTGCCAAGAAAATGTAGAGCCAAAGGATGTTTCCATGCCGATGCATGGCAAACCTTATAAGTATGGATTTCCAAGAAATCGCATTCTTCAAGGGCATCTTGTTGAACATGTTGCATGCATCTTCCATGCTCCCACATTTTGCACATATGTCAACTAGGCTACTCCCACAAAGACATTTGAACTGCTTTCAATAATATGTTCATGAACACAATGCCTTTTTCAAGTGCACCTACACTGGTTCATGCATTCAACACCACCACAAGAGTCAAAGTCTATTTACAAACCTTCTTATTGCATATATCAAAATACTTCAAGATCCAAGTTGACGATCTAATCCAACATTTTTTTCATCACACACTATGTAGACCAAAACCTAATAAAAAACTTGGGTAGAAGTCCATTAGATATGCACACAAGACAAAAACAACTTTCATTCTCAATTGCAAGTTATAATCCAACAACATGTGAATACAATAAGTTAAGAAATTTTTGGTTCATGGTAAAAAATAGTTGATTGTTATGTTGACTTGAACAACATTGGCGATGGCAACATTGATGGCATCTTCTTGGAAAGGTGCACAGAATAGAAGTGGAAAGAATGTAAGTTGGCAATGGTAGCATTGATGTCATTTTTCGGAGATGCACACATAGCAAAGGTGTAACGAACATAGGTTGGTGATGGCGGTGTTGATGTTGTATTCCTATAGAAATGCATATAGTAGAGGCACAAAGAACATAGGCAATGGTAAATGTTGTTTTCTTAGTGAGGCACACAAAGCAGAGACACATAGAGCAAAGGCGATGGCTTCCTAGACCTTGACACACACAAACTTGGACACACAAGCAATGGTTTCCTAGACCTAGACACACACAAACCTGGACACACAAGTGATGGTTTCCTAGACTTGGACACACATAGATTTAGAGAAAGATGAAAGAGAAAGAGGTAAGGAGAGGTCTAGATTCTAGAAAGAACTACAATGACAACACTACAACATTCTTCTTTCAAATTTAGGGAGAAAACTGCATATTACCCCAAGTGGCATCATCGGGATCGTTGATCTTAAGGTATTAGGCTATTGTTCAAAAGATCCTTAATTCAAAACCCTAAATGCCCTTGTGACTATGTGGTTGCCATTGCAAATATTCAGGCTTATTACAACTTTTAAAAAAATTTAAACAATAATAAAAAAGAGTCTACACTTAATTAAATTATTAATCTCATGATTATAAAAGGACACGTGTCTTGGCATAAGGTTTCAAATGTTTGTTCATAGGTAGTAAAATGTATGAAGATAAGAGTTTAATGTGTTTTATACAACATTTTCCAAACAACAAGACCCCCTCACTTTGGGGGGTCATAACTTTTTCATTTGAGTTCAAAATCAAGTGCTATAAAGGCCTCGTAATGCTTTTAAACTCTTGGAAGACATATTGCAAAAACTGCATAGTTACTAAACTTTAGGAGATTAACTCTTAAATCTTCACTCACCAACCTTTCTACCCTAAGGTCCATTCACGGTTGGGGTACTAAAAAAGGATAAAAGACTTAAGGACTTTTTAAAGCTACTTTTTACAAATAACATTTAGATGAAACAAACTTAAATGAGAAAAATCGAATAGTCCAATATAAAATAATTCATGTGTTAATGGTGATTTTTCATATCCATACATAATTGTGTATGAATATTTGGGTTTAATGCTAAAATTGCAAGAAATACTAAAAAATCCCAAAATGAGTTTCAATGGATAATCAAACATGTTTTTTGGCAAGATTATTTCCTACACATGTGACTTGCATTTAAATCTAGACATTTAAAACCCATTGAACATATTTTTTTATCAAATGGTTTAAAAAATGAGTCCTTTGCCTTGTAGCCCCTTCCTTCAAAATTTCAAGACTTTGAAATTTCTGTTTAATTTGATTTTTCATCAAATTCATCTAATGAACATGTACTTTCATAGAAGGGGGCATGTTCTTGTTGTACAAAAAGTTTGAAATCAATTATATGACTTTAAATGCATTCCTTTTGATTCCTTGAAAAAAAAGTACTTTAGATACTTGATTATTTTAAATTACAAAACTCAAAATGACATTTACATAGTATCCAATTTTTTTAAAAATATTTTTATTAATTTTAAAAGACATCATTTTATCGATTGGTATACAACAATCCATTACAATTGCAATAATGTAAGATAAGTAAAAATCCAAAGTTGTCATTTGTAGTCCTTTTCCAATTAAACATTCCTTTTTGGTACCCCAATTGTGAATGGACCCCCTAGTAATGTTTTTTTTAGTTCCTTCATGGAGCATAGTGGGGAACATCCCTAAGTAGATTTCAACTTAATTGGTGACTCTTTTCCAAAGAATTCATCAATGTGTATAACCGATACACATGAATTTTGTGGTGACAATTTCCCAAAAAAATAGTTTTCTACTAGAATTTGGCAACATTTTTATTTTAAAAATAGAAATTTACAATAAAATATTCTCTTTCCAAAAAAATGTGTTGCCTTTTGAAAAAAAATTGCCCAAAAAATTAATTTGTTACTCATTAGGGTAGTTATGCCCATCATTGAAAATAGGTTATGATCGATCTAGGCAAAAGTTTTGACATAGGTTGGTCAATACAACTTAATTACACTAATGTGTGTGGATTTGTCTTTAGTTTTTTTAATAACTTGGACCTAGACAAATTGTTTTATGTTTGGCCATGGAATATATTTAGAACATTTAAAATAAAAATATGTTTGGTGATGGGAGCGACCCCTTGCACTTCTTAAAAAAAACTATTGCCCAAGCTTACAAGCCAAATGTTTGGTCATAGGTATAAAGTACCACAATTTTACCAAAATTATACTCAAGGATACAATCCAAGTGTTTTGTATAGGATGTAAAGCTACACAACAAATCACTAGCCTATTTCAATCCATCAAAAGATTTGTTTGGTAATGGGGGTGATTTAATGTAGGATTATAAGATTTAAGGTTTTGTGGTACAAATAATCTTTGAGTGAACAAACAAGATTTCAAGATTCAATGCATAACATCTTTACATTCCAACACAAAACATATTAATGACCCCAAAAAACATGCAACTCCCCATTGCAAGCACATTGGATTCCCACCAAAGCCATGCATTTGAATCATAAGTTAAGGCAAAAAAATAACATCCACTTGAATAATTTTTCAAGCTTCTCAAGATCCCCCATCATTGCTTTTAGAATGTTAGAACATTCTAAGGCTATGCTAGATGAACTTCAATGCTTTTTAGAACTTTTATGTTTCAAGGCTAAAATTGTTGAAAGATAATCTAGGTGAGAGGCAAACAAATTTGTAATTAGGAGAAAAGGAAAGACATGTCAAAATAAGAACCCATTCACAAGATTATGAAGTACAAGGTAGTTTATTACATCAACCTACACAACCATTAATTATAGAAATAGAAAGTTTTTATGTATATCAACTCTACCAAGGAAAATACAAGTATCTATGTTACTATTGGATCCAAGGGCTTGTAATACCCATAATAGCAAAGAGTTCAAGGAGATCTAGTTCCAATATATTTTTGCGTATTACAATTTACAATTAATCAAAGTTTAAATTCACACCTACAACTTGCACATCAACTACAAATGTCAATTGGGTTTGGGACTTCATAGTTTTTTTATGCAATAATTTCTTTTAGTGAAGCTTTGGAAAGTTATAAATTCCTCAAGTATTCAAGATTAACCTATTCTTTCAAATCTTGGGATAGTTATAAAAGGCTGAACTTCATACTTCTTATAAGTTTTGATTAAACATTGCCAAGTTGTTGTAGGTTAGGGCTAGGAGGCAAAGGGTTGTCATGATAACTAGAAGAAAAATTGTCATTTACAATCAAATTTTGCAACTAAAAAATGTCATTTACAACTACTTTTCAATTGTAAAACTTGATTACAATTTTTTTTTTTAATGGATGCCTGATATACTTCATAGGTAACAAAGTGGATTGTATGAACAAACAACAATAGATAATAAAACACTTCACCTAATTGTAAAAGAAACAAACAAATTAACAAGAAGAAGCAAGGTTTCTACCTTAACCCAATAAGGAAGATGAACAAATGAGGCATTGGAAGAAGTAACGGATGTAGTGGAAAAAAGTTAAACCTTTTCCTCAAGAATAAACAAGTTTTGGCCCATACCATTAACTTGACTTTCAAATTACTTAAATGACAAGACAAGGTCGAAGTAGGTGTGCCCAATAGGTGTGCTAATGGGCAAGGAAGATAAAGTAGTTGTAGTTTGGGTTTTACTTGTATGCAAGATTTTGGACTTTCCATTACCTTGTAACAATTGAAAATAAAGGTGGCAAAACTTAACCAAATTAGACATAGCTACTTTAAAAACATATTGCATAGAAATAGTTGGTGGTATTGGTTTAAGCACCAAAATCCAAAACTCATTATTCAACTTGTAGAAGAACTTGAAATTTGCATGGCATAAGGTTTCATAAGTTATTCATGTAGCTAATTTTATTATAATCTTCAAACAATATACATTCAACACAAGTATAGTGTTGATCATATCTAGAATTTGGACAAAACAAACACTTGGTCAAGGTGACAATTTGGGGCAAGGGTTTTGGCAAGAAGGGGTTCACACCAAGTTTATAACACCATTCCTAGATTCAAGAATTGGTTAATAGTAAATTGTGTTATGAATGTAACTAGGGGCTCCTTGCTTGGATTTTACATATTTAAGAGCACTAAAGGATTAAAGAAGATTATATCAAACATTGCAAACTAGGGACATGCATGGCAATGCAAACAAAAGAATGATAATTTTTTTCCTATCGAAGGAATTCATTTCATTTTTTAAAAAGGTCAATCTAAGGGAAGTTTTTCAATCAAATCAACATGTACTAGTTTTAGACGAGCATGGTTCACATGTTATGTTAAAAGCCATATAATAAACATAAGAATTTGGGATAGATATGGTCACCTTACCCTTTCACACTTCCCATACCTTGCAACCCATAAAAATGAGTTGATTTAAACTTAAATCAAAAGTGGTTTTGGGAAAAAAAAAGAAACAATGCCATGGTTAGAAACAATAATTAGACAATTGCACATTTGCTAATGGGTGGATAAGGCTCTAGATCAAACATTGTCAAAAAACATTTGTGAATGGGTTTAGGGCAATAGGAATTTGGCCATTCAATCCCAAGGTCATGGATCACAAGACAAGACCAAATCATGCATACATAATAGAACCTACTAACATTTTATACATGGTGAAAGTTAGCAATGGGGGAAGGATGGAACTACCATAGAACTAATGGACATAACAAATATAATTTCAATTTGTTGACCAAGAGGAAACAAATTTGAAATACTATGTGGAAGTGTTTACAAGTCCAAACCTTGTAGTAGAAAAAATTGAAGTTAAAGAAACTATTTATGACTTGTCAATAGACCTACATGGACCCACTTGTGAATTGCTAAAAGTTCACAATTCAACCAATGCAACTCAAGTTTTTTTTATGTCTTACCATTTTGTTATCCTTAAAGATGTCAACTTAAGGGTTACATCAAAAAGCCAAAAACCAACTAGGGCAAGGGCAATGGCTCAACAAAAATCCCAAGTTCATGACACCAAAACACACCAAAACCTTAAACACACCATTGACCCATGAGAAATAAATAATTTTTTTTGGCGGGGG
>Ga0209611_10004864_pt1 | contig 22813 bp, 12 predicted proteins | sample S1TSphgellanicum_3_FD_187693 | JGI IMG/M metagenome (GOLD analysis project Ga0209611, IMG submission 187693) | Host-associated microbial communities from peat moss isolated from Minnesota, USA - S1T2_Fc - Sphagnum magellanicum MG (SPAdes) (version 2) | ecosystem: Host-associated > Plants > Peat... | reverse complement strand
CGGGTAGCAGCTGTAAGTTTTCTAAGCTGACCGATTGGGAAAGTTTGCATCCCACACTGCCCAGAAATTAATGTTCAAATAGGTTTGTGCCCGGTTTTGGGTGTACCAATAAATGTAAGTGTTGATGTAAGTGTTGATGCCCGTTTTCTACCCCCCCTCGCCCTCCAAAAAAAATAAAAATAAAATTTGGTTTCAGGGCAGCCAAACAAGCCCAGCACGGAGGAATGTAAGTTAAAAATCGGCGGCCAAGTAAGTAGGTAGGTAGGTAGGTACCTATGTACCTGTATTTAGTATTCAGTGTAGTATGAATGTACGACACGACGGACACGTTGATAAGAGAGAGAGAGAAACGAAAGGTAGGCTGGTAGGTACTTAAAGCAAGACAGTACGTACACGTAAAACGTAAATGTAGCGTTTGAGCACATGCAAAAGCTGCGTAGTAGAAAGTAACTTTGGTAAAATTAGGTAAATGAAGGTAACTTCGAAATGAATCATGGTGGATACCGCCACCGGTTCTGCCATAGAAAATGCAGCTCCCCGCCTTGTAATCACCGCCACCGGTTCTACCATAGAAAATGCAGAGGCCGGAATTGTCGTGGGACAGACAGAACAAGTGAATTTATATAGTAGATTAATGACTTCGAGGAACATGAGGGAACTATCTACGAACATGGATGAGTGCAAGCATTAGGGTTTAGTTGCATTGCATTATGTTCATCCTGTGTAAGTTTTAAATGAACCAATTATAGCTGCAATGCGATAGTGGGAAATTTTAAACCATTGTCCCAAAGGAATCAACTGTTTTTTCCAAAGTAAACATTTTTGGCCCATTTCTTGGTGCTTTTACCATTTGTGTTTTTGTAAACTCCCACAATGTTCACAAACCAATTTCGATACTTCAATATGGCCATTTTCATTAAAACCTCAGGCATGTTATTCTTTTATTTGGCCAATTCAAATTCACCTTTTTAAAAAATTGACTATGTAATACCCACATGCTTGTTTTTATATTATTATTTTGACATAGTGTGCTTGAAAATTCCATGGGCAATCAAGTATGACCAAAAGGATTGTTTCTTTATAAGGGTCAATTAAATGCAACATGACCAAACCTTATAGTTAGTGCAAGGAATTTTATTGTAAGGTAACATTCATTTAATGAGCATTAATACTTATCACTAACAATAATGATAAAATAATTTCACGCACCAAATATTATATTAATGAAATGGTTAATGGATAAGGGATTTCAACATGGTGTCATGGATATCGATGCATAAGTCTTTGACTTCTGAACATTATCTATTCACAATTTTTCTTTTTATGAGTGTTGAGCATGGATTCATGCCAATCTTTCATTCAATTAATTGAATTGCCCATGCCATCATTCACATGATGAAAAACCATTCCTATATTCAATGATTCATTAGCTTGGGTAAGTTGAATGTTTTTAGATGTTCAATGCAACAACTTTCAGTAATGATGTGGCATGGTTGCCTAGTTAGACTCCACCTTCTTGCATTCATTGGTGATATTTGGCATTGCATTGCATTTTGTAATCAAAATCCAAACCATGTTCCATAATATTTAACTATGATATTTTCCTTAGTAAGACATGTATTTGTTAGGAAGACAAAAACTTAATGTCTACATAAATTTCCACAAATCACCCATTCACATGTGCAAGATGCATATTCCATGAAATGGGATTAGGATGTTGTTGATTCCAAACCATCCAAATTCCATCATCCTCATCATATTCAAAGGTGGGTTGGAGAACATGGGTGGATGGGTTAATGCTACCTTTTCAACACTTCCTTTGACAATGCACTCCACAACCTTATTTTGTAGAAAACCTCAAATTTCTTCATTTTTGTTATGTGCATGTAATGTTGTGCGATTGTTATGGTTAGTTTCAAAATTAACCAATCAATGCAACACCCTTTAAGTCCCTTTGTTTTAAGGGAAAACCAATGTTTCAATGCCCCATTGTAAGATTTTATGCTTGCTTGTGTATTTTGATTGTTGACACGTTTCGAACCCCCTTTATAGACTCAAATATGAATCTCAGGTGGAAATAATGGAAGAGTAAGGAGTTGGGGCATGTTTCTTAGCTCATAGCACTTTGGGGGTAGAGGGGCGTGCTAGAGTTTCATGGTGGGGACTAGGAAGAGTGACAAACATCAATTACTCACACGGACTTGCACAACCCAAACAACAAGTTGGTTAGTGCATAATTTGAGCACTTTTGGTGCTAGGATGAGCCATGGGCAAACTCAGACTCATAAGACTCACCACGGCCCGGACTTGCGGGGGAGCCACCACCTTCCCCCTTTTGGTATACTCTATGCCTCTCCACAAGGCCCACATCCAAATGGCATTTTGTCCCAACACTCCCAAAAGGGAGTCCCAAAAAACTTGCAATTCTTGTAACTTTGGGGACCCATAATTTTGTGTGCAGACCTCCGATCGAGATGAAGTCTAGAGCAAAGTTGTATCCCTCGTCGAGAACTTTCCAACGGTATGTCGCACACCACATGTATGCAAGGAAATCGGGGTGATTCTCAACTTTTTGTGGTTGGGAATCAAATTGCCAATTTGACCCCCAGCTTTTCTTTTGGCCATAACTTGTGTTTCAGTTTCCAAATGGGTCATGCAAGCCCATTTCAGACATCTTCGTTCTAAGAGCTTTCCCATGATATAAGGAACTCTTCAATCCAATGAGTTTTGACCCCTGTAATTGCCCTTTGAAGATTCGGGACTCCAACTTTCAAAATGGGAGTTCACTTGGGAGTGTGAGGGTTCATTCCCTCACACTTTTTTGCATTTTTGGGAGCATGATATGTGACTCTCAAGCCCAATCTTGGCTCGCACCTTTGCAAACCCTTGCCTTGGTTGCAAGTTCAAAGCTAAGGTTACGACAATTGGAATGCAATAGTCATTGAAAACCAACCATCCACAATTTCTACAACAACACACACAATGCATGAAAAAATATAGGTTTGAATTATACCCACACTCATACTGACAAAACATTCATGTGATTGAGAAACCTAACCTATTTGTGTGAAATGCAACATACTAACATCAAATAACAAAGGTATGAAATATGACATTTACCAAATATGCCCAAGGTGGTGCCTAGTTGTCATGTTCTTGGTATTCTTTTGCACAAGCACATTTTTGAAAATGTTCCTCTTTGCTAGAATATGCCAATCACCTCATTCACCTTCCATGAATTCATGAACATGTGCATGTGCATGTGGTATATATGGAAATTCAATGGAGATCTTGTTTGTACCTCCATGTTGCTCACCCTTCTCCCACACCAAGTCCACATTTGAAAATGGTGACTTTGAAAGGTTTTGGACCTTCATACTTGGAGACTTGGGAGTTCATCCCATGACTATGACTTTCCAAAATTTGCCTTACAAGAAAGGAACCCATGTCAAAATCTATAAACATGGATAAACATGCATTATCCCCACATTTTGGCAAACCCTAAATCTTCCATACCAATACACAATTTAAATCTTATTATTGGGATATACATCGCCAACAATCATTCTAATAAACAAAAAATCATATGGAAATGTAGAATTTTTTTAAAATAAAAAATTATGAGGAATTAATTCAAGAAAAAAATGAAACTTCATGAAATTAAAACCTTTACTAAGAGAAATTCAGAATTGTTACTATTACTATTTTAATTGAAAGTTGTTTTCATAGTTTTGCAAGTTGGATTCAACACTCAATGTGTTTTTTTTATTTACAAGAGTACCACCCAACCTTTTCTAATGAGGCTCAATATTATGACCTTAATATAAAAACCAATATACTTTCATAAATATCAAAGCTTGATCATAGTTAAACATGCATTATCCTCACATTTATGCAAACTTTTAGTCTTCCATACCAATACACAACCTAAGCCTTGCAAGTGGTATGTGCATTGGTGACAATATTTTGAGAAACAAGAAATTATATACACATGTTAATCATGAAATTAAAAATCTTATAATGAAACAAATAGTAAAAGTTACAATTACCTTTTATATTGAAAGTTGTCTTTGTTCTCCTTCAAAAAGATCTAGCCTTCAATGTGCTTCTTCAAACGTCAAGTGTAATACCCCACCTTTCATATTGAGGCCCAATAATTATGAACTTAAAAATCGAGCTCCTTTTATGTTAAATTGGAAACATAGTCAAACTTGGATTACCTTCACATGTCTACAAACCTTAATCTTGCAAAATATCAAACTAATCAACTCTAAAATGGCAAATGAATTGGTGGAAATTACTTTAATAAATAAAAATGGTATAAAAATCTCAAAATAAATGAATTTTGTGAAAAATTAGTTATAAAAAAATCATCAAAGTTATTAAAATAAAAAACTATATGGAAGCAAAAGAAATATTGATCTCACCTTTCATATTAAGATTTGTTTCCACTTCCTTTCAAAAGAGAACAAATGAATTGAGCTTGCTCTATATATATCTATGGAGCAAAACTCTTAAATCCTACCTAAATATTTTATGTTTTAATTATATTTAATATGTAAACAATGGCTAGCAAGAAAGAATTAGTATTAGAATAACATCACATAATTCCCTAGCCTCCCAAAAACACTTATATTCATTTTATCCTAATAAATTAAATATCCCTAATTGTACAATATGCATTGAATGGGTGAAAGTCAAAATGGAATCATTGGAATATTGAGCCCAAGTGCACTACCCACATTTAGGGGTTAACATATATTTTCATCAAGACCTTAGATAGTGTTTAAATCCATTATGACAAATGCCATCCAATACTTGCATTTAGTTATTTTTATCATCTTCAATGATTGTAGGGTGTTTTGATGGAACAATGAATCGGTAGGTGTGTAGTGCACCAAAATGGTTTACTAACGTTTTGACTCATAGTTGGGAATTATTGAATAACAATTTGAACTATTTGAATATTCAACATATCAAATATTTAATAATTAAATTTTAAATATCATTGTTATGTATATTGATATTGAATTATTTATGTAAATATTGATCAATTATGGAAAAATGAATATTCAAGAATATGATTCAGATTTCATCTTTCAATTATCAATATCAATCAATCTAGATAATATTGAATAATGAAAAAGAATATTGAAATTCTATTGATTAATTTTAAAACATTTATTAATATAGTTTTTATTATCACATTGTGTGGAGTAAGATAAAAATGGTTTAGATTTACTACATATGCATGTTTATGTTTTTTTTCTTTGAAATTTCATATATATTATAGTAGAAGGGCAACTTGGAACACATGTTTGTCAAATAAATAATTAAATTTGGTCAAGGATGAAATATTTTCAAAAGATTGTCAAAGACTCATTAATTTCCTCCACAAAATCTAGGTTTTTGAAGAAAAATATCTATTGAAAATTTGAACATACTTAATAAATCATATAATTAATGTCAAAACTATTAAGGTATTAAGATATCACAATCATATTCAAAATTCATGTTATAAAAATACATCTACATTTTTGTCAATTATTATTTGTATTCAATATATTCAATTTATTTTAATTAAATTATATTCAAATATCATTTAATAAAACCTTTAGGTCAAGGATCTGGATTAAAAATATATGTTAGTTTGAAATTTTCATAATTAAAATTTCCTCAAAATATCCAAATATCATGATCTTGTTTGTATTAACTTATATTTTTATTATTTATATGTATAATTAAAAATTTGTAATTTTAAAAATATATTGGGTGAAATAATCAATCAATGGTTGTTACAAATGTTAATTACTAGGAGGGTTTTTTTCCCCCTTTTTTTCAAGTAGGTGGACTAAAGTTAAACCAAGTTTGAGGAAGAGGAAAAAGCCAAAATTGGCTAAAGGTTAGAAAGTGAAATAAAAGTTTTGCAATATTGCAATTACATTTGTCTAATTTGCAAATTTAGGTGCATTTTTATTGCCATAGTGTGAGAATTTGCCCAAAATTAACATTGATTATTACATACATCAAAAGACAAAACCACCTTAAGCTTATTTTCATATACACAATAAAATGACGTAATATTTAGTCTTTTGAATATGTTACTTAATATTATAATAATGTTGGCCCATTCACACCAATTATCTTTACACCTCAAATGATAATATGAGCCTTCAAAACTATAGGTATCAAACATAAGACATAGAGATTCGTGAATACAATACTTGCATTAGGGGTATATTCCAAAATTCATAGCCATTGTATTGGTAGGCTTAAATTAAAGATGTACTAACAAAATGCAATATTTAATTGGATGTAGACTTGATTACTACAAATGAGTATGGAAAAAGATTTACAATACCCCTAGTTAAATTGCAAAGTTTTATTCATAATGACACAAAATCTAAGGTAATATGATGGCCACATAAAGAGATTTTCTTAGTTCGCTACAAATTTGATCAATTGACAATACCCACTTCAAGTTGGTAGAGAGGTTTATTGAACATTGAAAAGTAGAAGTTTAAATAGGAAGTAAAAACATTTTGTAAAGAGGTTAAGATTTAGGTAAGAACAAATACATGTTTTGCCAAGAAAAGATAAAGGTTTTACTAAAAGGAAAAGGTTTAACCAAGAAAAGATAGAGATTTTGTCAAAAGATCAAGGGTAAGTTATGAAAATATAAAGATTTTTTCAAGAAAAAATAAAGGTTTTGTTGAGAGCAAAGGTTTTCCCAAGAAGAAATAGAGGTTTTGCTAAGAGATAGATATTTAACTAATCAAAGATGGAGGTTTTGCCCAAAACAAATTTAGTCATGAAGATATAATTTTTTTTGCTAAGGAGTAAAAGTTTAGCCAAGAAGAAATAAAATTTTTGCCAAAAACTAAAAATTTAGCTAGGAAAATAAAGGTTTAGCCAAGAAAAGATTAAAATTTTGTATAAAAATACATGCTCAACTAAAAATAGATAATTTTTTGCCAAAAGGTAGGGGTTTAATCAAAAAGAGATAGATGTTTGGCATGGAGGTAGAGATTTAACCAAGAAATGATAGAGGATAGGTGAGTAAAGTGGGTAAGGAGGGGGAGGTGAGAGTTACTTGGTGGGTAGAACCAAAATATAGGTCATCAAGGTAGCTACTTGAGAAGGGTAGCTAGGTGGGAAGGTAGTATGGAAATCAAGATTGAGAAAAAAACACCCAAAAATAATGTCAAAAGTTAGTAGCCAAAAAATGTTGACTAATATGTTACAATGTTGGTTAATGAGGGTTGAAAATCAAATGAAAAATGCAACTCATCCTATGTACAAAATGGCCAACTAGTGTGTTCATGAGTGTTGGTTCACTCTAGCCATAGGCGGACATTGTGAGCCATTAAAAAAAGTCCAAAGACAAACTTTAGCTACTAGATTGTCATTAGGTGTAGAAGATTCATAAAAAAAATCTTTATTGACAATAATTTGCTTATGGTTATTTTCCCAAAAAAGATAAGATTTTGAATGTGTATATTAACCAACAAAAACAACTTTCAAACTTTTGGAATCCAAATTCTTTCTAAGACCTTTGAGAATGTGCACATATGCTAGACTTTTAAGCATTCGAAGGTGATTGATAAAAGGTTTTTGCCCTATTCAAAGCTCAAATGGGGTCTTCCCATCATGGACTTATGACCTAAATTTGTTGAAAAAATATGATGAATCTTAATTGCCTTTCCCCAATTGTAGATGCATTCAATTAAAGCTTGGTTTTAACATTTCATCATCTCAATTCTACTATAGTGATAATGGTGCTATGAGCTAATGTCAAATGCATGTGTGTTCAAGGTATTGAGTAAATTCATTATTCAAATACTCCTTGCTCATGTCAATTGTAGTCAATCACATCAACTACAAATGACAAACAAGTTATTTTTGTGATTGTTATGTGTATTGTTGAGCTTATGTATTAATTTGTAGTTGTAAATGTGACTATCTATTTATTATTAAGGTGTACATTTGTATGGAAAGATGGATGAAAAATGAACTTTGTCATTCAATTTGGTCACATCCAACAATAAATGATAAGTAGATGATAATTAATAGGTTTGGGGTTGGTAACATGTAAACATGTAGGTAATATGTAAATAGATGAGTAGATAAGTTGGTAGGTACATAAAGGTAGATTTGAGGTCAATAATGGGTAAGTATATAACTAATAGGCTAGGCTAGGTAGGTAGACTAGGTGGGTACAAGCTATATACATATTAAAAATTGTTGCAAAAGTCATTATTTTTAATGAAAAAAAACCCTTTTTCCCAAGTTATCCTTCAAAAAAAATTCACAAAATTACCACTTCTTCGATCATTTCATAAAAGACATATGCTTCAGACTAACTAACCACCATGTAATGTCCCACCTCTTTTTGGGCACCTAAACATCCTTAGACACAATATTTTCAGCATCACCTTTGACCTATCCCACACATCCAAGCAAGGTTGTCAATGCAAAGCTATAATAAAGAAAACACCAAATCTTATGCCTAATTGTGGGTATTTTGCAACTTCATGAAAAATTCAATTCCATGAAATCCATGTGAAAGACATGGGGGCAATCAGTACTCCATTCACGCAGGGTTATTAAATTATTACTTATGGGATAAGGAGGCAAAATAGGGTATGCAAATTAGATTGATGATGTGGTGGATGCCATCCTACAAGGAATATGCTGAAAATGGCTATCCTTATGGTATACATCAAATTTGTGGATTCCATATACAAAATTTCTTTGCACACAAAAAGGAATCATGTCTTTCTTCAATACCATAGTAGCTTTTCAGGTTTGGGGCTCAAGTGCCAAATAATTATTTTATTTCTCAAAATCCACTTCAACACTAAAAAAATTAACTTATAGAATTTTTGCCAATAATTATAGGGCAGTTTCTTTGGTAGGTTCTCTAGACTTTGAACCTCTAATATAATGAGACCTTTCACACCATTTTTTACTGCTTAAAAAAAAGGAAAATGGGCAAAGATAATGTTCCACCAAATTATAGTATAGAAAAATGTTGTCAATTATGGATACCTACTCTCAATGGTGGGTTGGCTTGAACTTTGAAGCAAAAATTAACATTCAAATTTCTAGCAGCCATACCATTTGATTATCGAGGAAGAATGAGAAGGAAAACTCCAGAAATTCTATTTGACAACCCCGATTTCTTTTGCAGAGACTGATGATTAAGCATTATAATCCACAAATGATTTATCATCAGAATCTTAATTAGTTGGAACGTCACTCTTCTAAAGTTTCTGCGACTTCATAATAATGCAGACATGTAGAGAGAAACGAATAATTACAGACTAAATCAGAATATAATCTGCTCTTAAATCTGCAGCAACAAACTGTTACATAATTGCTGGAAGTTGTATATCAGCCTTTCTTTTATTGGCGAAAGTTCGCCAAAAGTTTTAAGAATCTCGAATTCAAAATTCGAAAATGATGTGATTTTGGAAATTGTCAAGCAACAGAAATGAGTGGGGGGAAAAAAAATTTAAATCGCCAATTTTTTACATTTGGTTTTGAGTATGTAGCCAAATATACACACTTCCTATGCATCATGGCCACTTTGGATGCAAACAAAAATTTCTTTAAGAAACACTGTATAGCCTGTCAGGACTTAGGAGGTTAGCATTATCAAAGCACTGGTCAATGATGAGAGGGAGCTCACAATCGTTATTAATTCGCAGCTAGAGTTCTATTAAGAGATTACAAATGCATAGAATCATCAACAGCTAGCTACATAGTAAATTAATGATATGTGGTCGTATGTAGTTTCATTGCCGTGCTGCAGAAATTCAAGTTTTACTTGAATGTCGTGCGGAAAAAATAAAATTGGACGTTAAGTTTATTTAATCACTGTGATAATCTTAATAGTATTGCAGCTTCAGAATAATCAGTCACTAATATCATTATTGCATGCTAAATTATTAGTTGTAACTTGTAGCAAACTAATGGTATATTATTGTGCTCTGATCAGTATCTATAATCATATACCCTGCAACGTTAAATTAGCACGACGTACTGAGTTTGAATCCTGTAACGTTTAAGTACAACAATAAGCCAAGTGATAAGTAGCTGTGGTAGTAAATATCTGATCACAATATTGAGCAATTATCAAGGAGAGTAGACTTAGTGACAGAGATTCACTGATTAGAAACTCAAAATTGAAGTCAACCTGGCATCACCATAGCCAGCTTCTAGATCAGAGAAGCATTGAAATGTTGCAGTAGAATATGATAAATGAAATTACTCTGCAAAATTGGAGACTAGAGTTATGAAAGGAAGTAACTGAGGTCCACTTTTGCCAAAACTGGGGATGAAATGAGAAGTCAAAATAAAAACAGTACACAGGAGACCAAACTACTTTTCTGACCTAAATTGGTTCTCAGGGGAGTTTTTTTATCCTCAGTTTCATTTGCCTTCTTACGTGCACCTTAACTTCTGTTCATATTCTTCCTCAAACAAGCCTTTGTCGGAATGTGTTCCTGCAAATCATCTGGACTCATACCCATTTTCATGAAACAATACCCTATTTCATTCACTTCACTAATACACTCAAATTGGGGATGAAACAGGGAGTAGAGGGTCAAACTAGGGGTCAAAGACAGGGTGACTTTGTGGATAACTCTACTATACTCTTGAGCTTTACTACAAACTAGAAAGAGTTTGGTGACCAGATCCCTCTTGTTATGCTTTTCATAAAGATCTCAGACACAATGACCTACCAGACAAACAAGAGTTTCATTTTCTACTGAAAATTGCTGACACTACAGAAATGCATCACATCTGAGTACTTTGAAAGCATCTATGGTTTCAGAATTAGTCCAAAATTGAAAGGCAGTTCTATATGCACAATCTCAACTCATACACAGGACTTGAATCCATCTGATATATCCAGGAGGATATGAACAGAATACAATGCTGCAGTACATCACAAGAAATGTAGTGTACACTTCATAATAATTAGATTTCTCAAACAATTGGCCTTGTTTGTTTTGGACTTTGCACACAGGTCAAGCTCCTTGGCAGTCTTGGATCAAGAGAAAGGTCAGTCAGCATTTTTCAAAGACCACACAATCAAGATGTTCTGAGTGAAGGCAAACATCATCAGCTAAACGGTGTCAAATTTCACTGTAGCAACTGGGAACTCTGACCCAACTCATTACACTAAGGCGGATCTCAATTCAAGTGAGCACTTGAGGATAATATCATTTACACATGTTGAGATGAGAACTGATCAAACAATTATCAGATGATTTCAATAAACAAGATCTCCCTATTCTGAAATGAACCTTTGTTCATCAATACTTAAATCCTCATGGTAAGAGGTCTAGACATGCTCCAGCCCTCCTAAAATCATGCTTGCTCAATTGAGTATTCTGTGAGCTACTTGCATTTGCAAACGGAATGATCCAAATGCTCATTCAGTATAAGAACATTAGTCCTCTTCCAACTATGTATATGCCTGGAAGGCAACCAAGTATATGAATGCAGCCTGTGCCAGAATAGATCTCTAAATCCAAAAAGTTGATCACAGCCCTGTTTCTATTGAGTTTCAGCCGTGAAGTGTGGTAAACAAAGTGACCTAGAAGAACTAGAATGTCACAGTTGTTTAATTAGCATGCAATCATATCAAAGTGCATTCCAAGAAGATACCGCAAAAAGAGGTCGATTTTGCCAACCCAGCAATAGACACCCATCATCCTCAACAAGGTGATAGCCCTCTGATGGATAGTGAAGTCTCAGGAGAAGTCTGGCTTGAGAGAGAGCAAATTCGCTAGTTGAAAGTAATTGAAAGCCTGCTGTCTCCATAAAAATCCGCCACTGATGGAACTTTTGGTACCGCATGATGTGTTCAGACTCCTCACATCCCACAATGTTGGCAATTTCTTTCCAAAACCACAGTTGTTCTACTCTGATCCTTTCTGAACTTGAGGGAGGTAGTGTGGCATCAAGTGAGTCGAAAAGAGTGGAGTAATGGTTGAGTGCATCAGCAAATCGATCTAGAAAGATTGGTTGGTTGCTGCTCATCTCTCTCTCAGCAAGGGTCACCACTCTGGGGTTAAGAGAGTACAACATGCCCAAGAAAGATTCCAATGCCACAGGTGCTTCCTCCAGCAGCCCATGGAGCTGAAGCATGCAATTGACTGCAAGAGCCTCCCCAGTCCTCAACTGTAGCATACTGGGCTTCAAGGAACCTAGATTTTGAATGAGTGGGATGAATTCAAATGGAAGATTAATAGATTGAGCAAAGTCAGCAAGGCGTCTGCTTGTCATCTCAAGAATTTGCCTATCTTTCCCTATGCCCGTAATACGAAGCTGTGGAAGGCCTGGCCCCTGATCTGCTCGCAAGTCTGCAAGGGCTTGCATGAATGGTGGCCATTGCAGTCCATGCACTATGTCCAAGTCCACAATATGGACATAGCACTCACCTGCAAGAGCCTCTAGCAATGCTTGGTTGGCTGTCAGGTGTGCAAATCGGATGAATGGAGTCACTTGGTTCAGTGCCAAGTTTGCAGCCAGCACCTCATCACTCCCAGGTGGGTGGATCAGCCCCAATGGCAAACTGACCTGCAGGCACCAAATCACACATCTCTGAGCAACTCTTCAATGTTCCCTGTCCTAAATAATAAAAAAACTCAGTTTCACTGGGACTGGGTGCAACCTGTCTAAATTCAGAATCCAAAGGTGGTAAGCACATAATTAGGATCTCCAAAGGATCTGCAATATCTCCAGGAAGCCCATACCATCAGAGCGACTCATAAATATGTTTCAGCTCTAAACATGGGAGCAGATCCTGTAGTGAGTGCCTACAAAGTCAGCTCAAGAGACCTAACCTGTGTGCCTGTAGCTCTTGAAATACGTGTGGCAAGAGCTGCAGTGAAGTAAGAAGAAACACGTTCAAATGAGTCTCCAGGTGCAGTTAATCGTGTGCCTAACACACCAAGAAGTTGTTGAGCTTTTCCCCAGTCATTCTGTGAAACTGCCTGTGCACACTCAAAGAGCAAATCTCTCAATTGCACTAGTGCACCTGAGGGAGAGAGATCAGTGTGACTGTGTATCTGTTCAACGCTGGGCCAATCAGATGGACCATGCTCTGCTGGCTCACTAGGGGCTGGCACATGTGAATCAACAGAGCCAAGCATCTCATGGAGGGCAGCAGGCAACTGGAGTTGGAACTGCAAGAGGCTGGGATTGCTAAGGATACACAACTGCGATAGCGATTGCATCCCACAGGCCTTAGAGCTCTCCTCCCTTCCAGTCTCAACGAAGGGGACATTGGCAGATGATTGCTTCCTCTTCTGTTCCTCAAAGCCCTTTCCACTGCCTTTTTGCACACATATGAACAAATTTACATCATTCACGGGCAGAAGATAGATATAGCTCCTAGTCGACCATGAGTGAACTTTGTTGACCTGTGGTCGGCCAACTGGATGCCCTGGTGGATGCACCTATATCTATCTCATAATTATGATGTTGGTAATGCCATATAAACTTTCATCAGCACTTGGTACTGTTGCTATGCTTGATATCCTCTAATTTGAGCAATGCTTTAAACTGAACAAGCACCCTCACAATCAAGAAATATTGAACATTGAGATGTAAGCCTGGATTGCACTTGCATTATGCAAAACCCACCAGAAGCATAGGCCAAGTGGGCTTGGTTTCTTCAGACTGAGCTCAAAGTGTTCACAACAGCACATCTCTCCCTTAGAATGGTCCCAGGGCAATGGAAGCTGCCATCTGTAGCCACAAAAGTGAAGTCCTTGTCTGATGATAGCAAACATGCATGAACAGAAATTTTGAGAAGGCTAATCAGAACAACAGAGATACTGGTGAAGTTTGTCATGGAAGGCAGGTATATTCACAGAATCAGACAAGGCCATTTGCTCAAGCATTCAAACCCAATCTTCCACAACATAATCTCCTTCTGTACAAAGAAAGGGTTTGGTGAAAAAAATTACTCACCTTCTACAGAGAGAGCAACAGGAGGAAGGTCCGAAATTTCAACCCCAATGCTCAGATATTCAACAACAGGGCGGCATCTCTGATGTTGAACAACCCATACTTCAATAACCTGCTATTGGTTGGAAAATCTTTGATTCTAACAAGCACCACATTCAAGAATATGCATAAAATGTTCAAGAAAGTTGCCTCAAGGCTCACACTCCTGTAGTGCTATCATGTGCATTTAAGAAATCCTTCTTCTACACATATCTAACAAGCAGGTACAGCTCCACTCCACTCGCTGCTCTACCTCACCCCTGCCAGGGAAAGCACTCCCCTTACCATACAAAATATATCTCCTGTCAGCCAGAGACTGATTTGCACACTGTTTGATTCACAATCTACAGGCATGTCTTGTCACCCAAACACTGATTTGCAAACAAACTTGGTTCACAGTCCACAGACAGATATTGTCACCCAAAGACTGATCTGCACACAACTCCTTTCAAAATCCAGAGACATATCTTTTCACCCAAACACTGATTTGCACAAAACTTGATTCACAATCCAGCGACATATCTTTGTCACCCAAAGACTGATTTGCACAAAAGCTTGATTCACAATATTGTCACCCAAAGACTGCTTTATACAGACAAACTTGATTCACAATCCAGAGACATACATATCTTGTCACTCAAAGACTGATTTGTACACAGAAATGATTCACAAGATCCACAGACAAACCTTTTTATCACCCAAATACTGACTTGCAACACAAACTTGATTCACAACTCCAGATGCAAACCAGAAGAAAGGCAGTATCTTCAAAGAAACCGACCACCACACAAATTTGTCAAAACCCTAACCTCCTCAGGAAAAGAAATTGAAGTGTACCCAGAAAAACCGAAATTGGGGTTTTCTGTTTCCAGATTGACATGGAGCGCCTACTAAGAAAGCCTACAAGATTGCGAAATATCCATTCATTGTTCGACGAAGAACAACAACAAAAAGGCGTTGATCGACATTTAGGTTTTATCTACTCAATCAACGTACGCTAGAATCTGACGCTTGTACAGTCCCCGGGACCCACACAGAAAAGTCTACTTGATCAATTCCAACTACCAGTTCCAGATTTGCAGCTCAAGATTCATACCTACTCACTCCTACTTCCGAGGAAAAAAAACCCATCAACACATCACCGGAGTACAACGGCCAGTGACATTTTCTTTGGGAGAAATTTTGCACAAAACGCGAGTCCAGATTAGGGGCCGCAACAGCCCCACTATAAAATTAGGGTCGCAATTGTCCAGGTCGTCTAATCCTACTATTCTCAAGTGGTAACATCGTCACCAGTTTGAAGCCCAAAACCCCAGCAGCATTGCCACTTTCTTTTCCCCTTTAGCCGCTAGTTGGCCAAGAGCATGAGCTTCCCTCTTGAGCTTTTGGCCATAGCTGCTTCTACCCTTTGAGGACAAGCCATCATCAACATGTGATCTATGCACACCTAAATTCCCTACACTTTACGTGCAAAGAGATTTTGCATAATAAGGTTACATATGTTAGGTGCTTATGATTAGTTATATAATTAAGTTTAAATTGATTATGCTTAATTTAGTTGAGTTAGACTAATCTAGTTTAGATATGGTGTATCATTCACGATTTTATTTGTTATGTGATATATGTACGATGATAACGATAGTTGTGGGCGAGACACATTATTAGTGAGGGAATTGCAATGTTGTTTTTGATAGTTGAATAAATTTTGAGAGCTTATAGTTTAAGGTTGAGATTTATGGATTATGGGGTGTTGGGAATTGGATGCAATTTGGACATTTGGGGAGATATGGCCTATGAGATTGCAATGTGGACTAATGAGGAGGGGATTCAATTTCAAATCATTGTTCACAATTAAGTTTCAATGGAAACATAAGTTTTTTTGTTGTGCAGCTACAAAATGGCAGAATGCACATTGAGTCTTCATGACTATAAGTTTACAACCTTCAATCCAATGTGCAAGTAATGTTTAATTTCACCATTTAAGGTTTCAAGTTTTCAATTTGTTAATTCTTGTAGTTTTGGTTGATTTGTTGCCAATTTTCAAAAGCAATATTTCAAAACTATCATTTATAACTTGATTGTTTTACTAATGATCATGATTCATCGTTGTCCAAAGAATTGAAACCCAAGATAATTAAAGAGTTGGGATTTAAAAGTCAAGTTTTAGGAATTGTTCCACATCACAGTGGAACAAGAGGTCAATCTTAGAGTTGGAAATTGGAGCTAGGTGGCTAGGGGCCAAGGGATGAATTATTATTCATGATAATGCACCTTAGAAACTTCCAATGCATAATTTCCAACTTTTTTGACGTTAACTTTTTTTTTATGTAACTTTTTGTGATTTAATTACAATTTTTACTTTCCATTCTCGGACCTCTCTCTTTGTTTTCTTCATTGTGGCATTTTATTTTCTTGATCCTCATGGGGTTATTTTCCAACTTGAAAACACATTTTTGTTTTCTTGGTCTTTATTTGGTTTTTTTTCCAATCTAAAGTCACATTTTATTTTCTTGATCCTAATTGGGTTATTTTGCAACCTAAAGCCACCATGGTCCTACTTTGTTAAGCCCAAAAACTTCATATTCAAACCAATCTACCTTATTTTTTCACCCCCTTTAGGTGAGGATGGTCCATCTTCTTCCTAATCACCCTCTATTATTTTGTGTTGTTTGATGAAAGCCCACCCATTGTTTTCTATGAAGATCTAGCATAAAAAGATCCTAATAAGAAGTTGTATGAAGGAGCAAGAAAATTTCAAAATGCTTGGACTACCAAGCTACCATGGGCTAAATTTATAATTGATGATGAAAGTTTAATGCATCAAATCAAATGTTAGATTTGCACTTCTAGATGGAAGGAAAAGCGAAATTCCTAGCTCCAAAACTAGATAGTTTACTAAAACATGTTGGCTATTGGAAATGCAAAGTACCCATGCTTGAAATTGATGCTGGTTTTTATGATTTCAACAAAGATTTTGTACATGCCAAGAATGAGCGTGCTTTCACTACTCATGACCACCTCTTTGTTCTAGATTTTCTTTTGGCTAATGTGCCCATTGACCACAAGTGGAAATATGTGCAATTTGTTATTATTTATGAACTTCTTGCTCATGGTTCAATTATTAATACAAAAATTTGAAGCCCTTATTCTAGTTGTTGAAAGTCAAAAGTTTTTCCATAAAATATTGGTTTGATTCTTTAGGTTAGGGCAAGGAAAAAATCATGCATTATGTGTTGCTAAATGCTACAAAAGCCACATTTGCAACTATTGTTTTCATACCAATCAATGCAAACAAGGTCAAATCAATTGACAATACCTAATGGCTTTTAATCCACATCTATGTGATCCAAAGTTCGAAGAGGATCCACATCCTCTTTTGTGTTGACCAAATTAGTGTTTCTTCCACATCCAACAACATTTTTACTTTGATGCTTAAGTGTTTGCTAGAATCTAGTGGTCTAGGGTTTGAGGAATTGGGAAGAAAGCTTATCAACATGGGTTGTGATGGTTCAAATGTGTTCAAGGTTATTGAATTAGTACGACCTAACAATTTTTTTTTTTAAAACCCCATTATTGAGTGGGGTTCATTGTTTTGCCCATAAGACTAATCATGTGATGGTCATTTATTAGACCAAAACCAAATGCATTGGCTAAAGGGCATTTTGCAAATTTTGTATGCCTTTTTTGTTCACAACCCAAAGAAGTTTGTGGAGTTTCAAAAGCTTGTTGACTTATTGAACATGAAAAAAAATAAGCTTTTTAGGAATGTGAAAATGAAGTGGATCTCCATACTATCTTCAACAAACAAATGTACATAAAATATCTCCTTTTGATCCTAAAAATGCATATTAATAGTGCAAAAAATGACATTGTTTTGAAAAAATTGAATGTTTTATGTGACATTGATTCATTCGTGGGCTCCCTTGTATCCTTCCTTTGTTTTAAAAAATGAATATGTTGACCAAAATTGCACAAAACAAAAATATCTTTGTTTGTGATTTTGTGGATTTTGTAAAATTGACCCAATATGAGTTGCAAGGCTCAATTACAATCTTTATGCGAAGTTTAAAAATTCAACTTTTGAATATTATAATTATATCAAATTTGACCAATCACGCCCTCATTACAAAAAATCAAGGTTTTTCAAAAAAATTAATTTGACCAAAATGTTTGCATTGTTTAATGGGGATGTTCATTTTATTAGAAATATGGGGCATGAAAGACACATGGTATCTTTGATTCGCTATTTTGATTAAGATGACCTTTTTAATGAAGTTTCATGTTGTAATTTAATCAAAAGAGACAAACAAAAAAATGGCTTATCAAAATGACCATGGTTTAATCAAATTGATTATATTAAATGACAAGGGTTTAGTCAAATTGGTCATATTCGTCAAATTGGTCACAATTAGTCATATTAATTTAGTTAGCTAGTCTACTTGTTATATTTGGATTACTTACATAAAGTTTAAGTTATTATAACTTATTGTAAATATTTAATTTAAGATATCATAAACTACTGAGAGGGTAAGGTAAAATAACCTAAAATTGCCTAAAAAATTATAATAAAATATTTTACAATAACCTAGGATATAATAACATAAAATAATTAAAATAATTTTGAATAACCTAAAATAATCTAGGGGTAGAATACAATATATTTACCCATAATGGATAATCTAAAATAATCTAAGATGAAATAACTTAAAATATGTTAAATAACCTAGTGTTAAATAATATAAAATAACATAAGGTTGAATAACCAAAAATAATTCAAAATAAAATAGTCGATAATAGCTTTAAATAGCTTATGGTTATAATAACTTAAAATAATCAATAATATTTTAGGGTAGAATAACCATAAATAATTTAAGGTATAATAACTTAGATATCCTAGGATAAAATGGCTTAAAATAATTTTAAATATCATAACATAAAATAGCCAAGGATAAATTAAAATAAAATACTTTTAAATAATCTAGGATATAATACCTTAAAATAACCTAAGGTGGAATAACCAAAATTTGTTAAGAATGGCCAAAGGGAAAATAACTTAAAATAATATAGCCTAGAATAATCAAGAATAGCCTAGGAGAAAATAGCCTAAAATAACATAAGAATAACTTGGGAATAATTGAAAATAACTTAAGATGGAATAGATAGCCAAAATTAATTTATGGTTAAATAGCCTAAACTAATCTAGGGTAAAAAAAATTAGAATAACATAGGGTAACTTAACTTAAAATAGTCTAAATATAACTTAAAACACTAGAAGAAATGTTGTCCATTCTAACCATATTTTTGTGATTACTATGTGACTAGTGTCCAAACCAACTTATTTTACAACTAATAGCATGTTAGTCCTATGTGTCCATGTAGTTACAACTTGTAGTCACATATGCAAGTACAAGAAGGGTTTAACTAAATTATAGTTGTAGATGTGACTATAACTTATGACTAATATGATTTTCAATGAAAAGTGAATAATCTCATCCAATTTTGATTATTCATCAATGGATGATAACATAATTATTTTGTAATTACAATGAAAGTTTTTGTAACTGTAATAGTATATTCTACCACATGTACAAAGAAACATAAACCACACATGGCAAACTTTACTATTTCAATTGGATTATTATGCCTTCAATGTACCTAGCCATGGGTTTTCCATGAAATAATATCTATAGTTAATAGGTTGCTAGAAAAGCTATTATAACCTAGTTGGTAAATTAAACTAAGTAAGCTTTAAATAAATTACATTAAACTAAGTAGGCTTATGTACATTGGTAGACTAGCCTAGATTGCATACTTAGTTAATTGGCCTAGGTTATCTATAGGTAGTAATAAGCTAGGCTATGAAGGTTAGACGTAGTTAGGTTGGTAAGCTAAGTAGGTAGTTGGTAGGCTAGGTCACTAATTAATTAGTAGACTAAATAGTAAGTAGGTTAATTTAATTTATTGTGTGAATATGTGATCATGTTTTCACATTAATTAATTAATTAGGTACTTAATCAATTAATTATCAATTAATTAAATATTAGGTTAGTAGTATGTAATAAGTAGGATAGGTACTAGTAGGTAGTAGGTAGGTAGGTTATAAGTTAAGTAAGAGGTATTTTATTTTGTGGATATGTCGTATTGTTTTTATATTAATTGATTAATTAATTAGTTATGTTAGACCATTAATTTATTGAATGTTAGCTAGGTAATCAACTTATTGGGTAGGCTAAATAGTAGATATTAAGTATGTAGCCTAGGTAGTATGTGATAAGTAGGATAGGTAATAGGTAGTAGGTATATAGCCTAGGTAATATGTAGTAAGTAGGATAGGTAATAGGTAGTAAGTAGTTAAGTTAAATTATAGGTAATAATTTTCAATAGATAGTAAATAATTAGGGAAAATAATAAATATTTTATTGTGTGCATATATGAAAATGTTTTTGTATGGGACAAAAGATGTGATAGTGCTGTAGTGTTTCTCTTTCATTGAAATTTATCCCATATCCTTTGTTTACAATTCAAACTTGTAAAGTATATAACTAGGTGAAAGAATGGATTAGATTCATGGTATGCACTATAAACATAGTACATGTGCCATTTGGCATAAAAGGCTTGTCCCCAACAAAATAAATAAAATCTTATTTACCTATTTAGCCTATGCTAGCTAGTAACATATTCTACCTTAGCTTAAACTAAAATAGGTTGCCTTTTATAATTTAGCTTAGGATAGATTATAATTGATTGATTATAAATTTAATTATAATATATTCTTATACTAATATAATAATTCAATTTTAAATTTATAATATCATAATTATTTTAATTATATATATATTTTGAACAAATTAAAAATTGCAATGTATTTTATGACCATTGGCTTTTTAAATTACCACATGGTTAAATCCGAACCACCCATCAATGGCACATTTGGTAACATGTGACTATCCCAAATGTAGTCGCAAATTGGGGTTTCATGTCATATTAAAGATCATCCATGGCAATGGATGAAAAATTATGGCCTAATCATAAGGTTTGTAACTACATTTTCAACTTCATGGCAATGTCATATCTTTTCCAACTAATTGTCTTATGTGATTTATCTAATTAAGTTATATTTAGAATATCTAAAGTAATTTAAGCTAGTTAAATAGTTATGTTAAACCACACGGGCAAGATAAAACGAAATATTCATAATGATGAGATGAAAAAAGTTATCACTTGTTGAAAAAATGATGCAATGGTCAATGGTTTGGACTTTTACTATGGAAATGAGAGGTTCAAATCCTTACAATTGTATCCTATTTGAATGTGTTTAACTATCCTAATAGCTTAAGTAAGGTAGGGAAGTAGGTTGTAAGTAAATTTTTCATATTTATTTTTTTAATAATTAAAATTTATAGATTTTTAAAGTTGTTCAAATATTGTTGTCTCATTTGACTAATAATTAAAACTTAGTAAAACAATCCATTGAAAATACTAATCAAAAAGATCTAATCAAAACAAATGTGTGAAAATTGATTTGTCCAAAATGGTATTTTGGTCAAGTTGGATAAGGGGGCAAAAAGACCACATAGGGGGGTCAATTGATTCATTTTTCTAATAAAAAAATCATGATTTCTTATAGTGCCTTCCCATGAATTGGATTTTAGACCCAAATTGTTGAGAAGATGCTAAGGATCTTGTGGCTTTATTTGCTGGAAGTAAATACCTTATCTATTAGTGCCATGTTGATGGTGTTGGAGGTTTCTATTTGTCACCAAAAATGTTTTCAAGGAGGTTGTGACCAAGGTAAAAAATGAATGTGAATGGGCAACTTGGGGCCTTGTATTTAAATTAAAACAATGTTTTTTGGAACATCAAGTTATGATTACCTTGGGTGTTATTTGCAATTGACTAAGAATCCTACTTAAACATAAGAAAAATTTCACTATGAGAAATTACATCCATCAAAACCACACTACCCTACAACTAGAGTTCAAAAAAAAAACTCATATATAATTATTGTGCAACTATCCCTTGGGTATTACAACCACCATGCAACTATCCCCTTGGAAATAGAAAGAAAAAAATAAGTTTATTGCCATGTTAAAAAATCAATGAATTACTATTATTGTTGCAAGTGAATTGAAAATGACTCTTTTATATGGTAATTTGTACACACCATACATACATTTGTAGCTAACCATATTTGATTTTTGAAGAAGTTGCACTGTAATTACATGTGATAACTATTTTAAAACTATTGTAAATGTGTCATTGACGCAACAACTATGTTGTGACAAATGTATGAGCACATACATGCGATCATGCCACATGTCCACATTTCCACCACCCATTATGGGATACATTTGCAACTAGTTTTCAATTATGATTACCATGGATACAACTATTAGGGCCACTAATGCGACATTATTGAACTACTAATGTTCAATTATGTTATGATTATTGTGTAACAACTTATAATTCAATATATTTATAAATTCATATGTAATATTTTATAATTGTTTCAATAATTTGACTATTAAACATTAATTACACTTAATACATTCAATTATTATGAACCTATCAATTATACTAAATACTTGACTATTAATTTGAATAAAAAATTTAATTCATATAATTAATTCTAGATTAATTAACTAATTAATTATGCTAATTAAATTAAATAATATGTATATATAAAAAATTATTATTTCATCAATAATTACCAAATCATTAATTATTAAAATTCACTATATATTAATTATGGATACATATAATTAATTTAAATGTGAAACTA
>Ga0209611_10004861_pt1 | contig 22828 bp, 10 predicted proteins | sample S1TSphgellanicum_3_FD_187693 | JGI IMG/M metagenome (GOLD analysis project Ga0209611, IMG submission 187693) | Host-associated microbial communities from peat moss isolated from Minnesota, USA - S1T2_Fc - Sphagnum magellanicum MG (SPAdes) (version 2) | ecosystem: Host-associated > Plants > Peat... | reverse complement strand
CCCAAAAAAAAAAAAAAAAAACACACTGAGCTGCATGATTGTAGTTTGCAAACTGAAATAACAACAATTATATCAGCCATTTATGCCATCACAGTGTTGTTATGCCCATGACCAAGTCTATTATTATGCTGAACATGTCAGTTGCTTTTTAACTATATATAAGTATGTGTCATGACTCATAAGACACATACTACAGTAGTAGTAGCAGCAGCAGCAACAGCATAACTGTTAGTGTTATGGTTCTGGCATATCCCAAAGGGGTAAGCTACAGAAGGTGGGAGGGGAGGTAGAGAAGGAGGGCATCTATTAATGCTTTTGTCAGATTGTATTTGGATGATGCTAATGGCATCTCACTCATAAACTAGGTATTCTGTGAAATCTAGAATGCAACAAAAAAAGAACAGTACAGATTTTTCCTTTTTCACAGTGTACACACACACACACAAACACTGCAACCCAGAACTGGGATTCTTCTGCTAATTGTTGCCACAACTTGATACCAAATAACCACTTTCTGATGCATCTGTTCCCTGCACACTAGTTCAGATTCAGGAGAGAGAGAGAGAGAGTGTGTGTGTTTTTTCCTGCAACACCCAGCTTTAGACTCATCTAGAAAGCACTAGTTTGCAATTTTGGACAGCAAAATCTTATTATGCAGTGCTGATCCAAAGCATCCAAGGAGACAGACAGTGAACACACAATTTTACAACTCGAGGTAACTGCATAACAACAATGTTGCTTCATTCACCCCCCCCCATGCTCATATCACAAACATATGAACACATCGGTATGGTTGTGTTGATACTACTATTTTGGGGAGAGATAATGTTCCACCGAAAATATAAGCTGGTAAAATTTTGTCAAAATTATTGGATACCTACTCTCAAATGGTGGTCTAGCCTAAAGTAAAAAGCTCTTGGGGTTCCGTCAATTTTTGTGTTTTTCCCTCCCTAGTAATTACATTAAATTTTGAAATTCCAAAAAAAAAGAGAGAGAAATTTAAATACTTTTTAAATAATTTAATTATTGCCAAAATATGAAATGGTACTACAAATATTTATGTCCATGAAGATTGGATCGACCCAAAACAAAACAAAATAAATTCTGGCCTTTTCACATGAGCAAGAGCTATGGAGATATTAAGTATTTGTTGTAAGACTTTCTTTTTCTTTCTTTTTGCAATGGTTGATTTGTAGAATCGAATTCAATGTGAATAGGATTCCAACATTTATTTTTTAATTTGAGAGATTTATTTCTAGGGTGTGGTTATTTCTAGAGTCTTCTGTTTCATATTCTGAAAATAATCAGTTACAAACTGCATTTGTGTGCATATTTTCTTTGATATGTGTGACTTTGTTAGTTTCAATAATGTTGGGTGTAAGCCACTATATATATAACAATCTTAATTGTCCATAAGGGCTGAACTTTGTGCTCTCTTGCATTTGAAGTAACCAGGGTAAGCTATTTTGCTTTGAATGCTTTACACTAGGAGTCAGGGCCAGTGTTCAACCCAAATCCAGCATTCCTATTGGTGCAAAAGTTGAAATCAGCCCCAAGGGATTTACACTAGGAATCAAGGCTGAAATAGCCAAAAAAAATTCAACCTGCCCCAAGTACTAATAAATGCTGAACTTTTTGGCCTCATATTGGCCCCAAGTTTCAGCTTGTAAGTGAAAAAACAATATTTGGCTTTTTTTAATAAGACTTTTCACATTATTTTGTTCAACACTTGAGCTTTCAACATTTACACTTGAGTCAAATCAGGCTTCCTACAGGGTTGGGGTAACAGGCAGGGAGGGAGGGAGGGAGGGTTGTGAGACATGGCATTTGATCAGAAGGGGATATAACTACATGGTACTTTGCACATTAACATCTTCCCATATAAGGCCAAGAAATAGTAATGTGGCTGCTCAGCAACTCATAAATAAGGCCCATTAAGTATCATCCTCATTATTATTACCCCACAAGGAATTCCCCACCTGATTGATTTGCATGTGGAATATCAAAATGGGTTGTAATGTGGCACTGCTGCATCTGTGTCAGCATACTCTTTGCATATTGAATCATGTTCCAATAGCCCTAAATCCTCCTGATACATGACCCAGTCAGACATCACTCACCCCTTCAAACAAGATGGGTACACAATTTTTGTATGCATAAAGAAGAATGGGCAATTGTTTTTCCAAAGGTTCTTGTCAAGCACAATATTTGCAAGGCATCTTCCCTGATGGAAGCGTTCTTAATTACCATTTGTAACGTTGTTGTTCTGATTTTTCATTGATGAAGAAAGAAATGGATGGATGAAAATTTGTTCAAATGAAATTTGCCCGTTCATTAGTGTGTAAGGTTAATGTTCTGATTTTTCATTGATGAGAAAGAAAGAGATGGACGAAAATTTGTTCAAAAGAATTGCCCGTTCATTTGTGTGTAAGGTTGATGTTCTGATTTTTCACTAATGAAGAAAAAAAATGGATGGATGAAAATTTGTTCAAATGAAATTTGCCCGTTCATTAGTGTGTAAGGTTAATGTTCTGGATTTTTCATTGATGAGAAAGAAAGAAAGAGATGGACGAAAATTTGTTCAAAAGAATTGCCCGCTCATTAGTGTGTAAGGTTGATGTTCTGATTTTTAACTAATGAAGAAAGAAATGGATGGATGAAAATTTGTTCCAATGAAATTGCCCATTCATTAGGTCGAATAAGGGCAGCCCTCTCAGCTCGTCTGTGCGTTTCTTGGGTCCCAGCACTCAAGCTTACAGCCAAGTGCTGGGACCCAAAAACATGGCCATTATCGTATACAAAATTCTTCTTCACACAAACACCAATATTCCCAATGGAAGAAGATGCCTTTCTTGTTCAGCCTAACTATATGTGGGAGTGGCGTCTGTTTTCAGCTTCAGAAGAGAATCTTCTTTCCCATTTTGGGGAGTGTTTTTTTTATTATTTGCTCTGCCCTTCAGGGTACAGATATTGCAATGTACCCAGAAGCCAGCCAAAGTAAAGTTTGGTATCCCTACATTCTAAGGTCATGTGGAGTCCATTATAGAAACATTTTTTGTCTGGCATAGCTGAAGTATACACTGGGGGCTCAACATGCTAACCACCTCGTGTTTCCAATTTAGTATGTCAAATGTTTATCATCCTAAAGAACATGTCATTTCAAGAGCAGAGCCATTAGAGTTACTGTAGTACCTTGCCCATTTCAACACATGTTGATCGAAGAACTAATTAATTTTGAAAAATTCATTTCCACAAATGGAATATTCTTAAATATTCACTATTATCCTTCACAATATTTTTTGATTTGGAGGAAATAATTTTTGAAAATTTCAACATTTCTGCAAATAGTATAATTAGTGTCGAATTGGCCAAGGTACTAACTAGGATATCCATAAAGTCACCCTATCTTCGCCCTCTCTTTCAGCCGCTATCCCCTCTGCTCGCTTCCATCCCCTGTCCCCTCTTTGAGTGGTATCCACAAAGTAAGGAAATTTTATTAAATCTCAGTATGAAATGCTCTGAAACTCAGCATTTAATGTACAAGGTTCGAGAATAATTATAGTAGTTGTACAGGTTGGAGTAGTGAAAATATATGGAGCAGCGGTGGAGGCGCTGAGGAAAAAGGAAAGACAGGATGAAACTCAGTTTACCTTACCACCAAAATTGGTGGAAAAACTAGTTTAGGTCGCAGATATTATTTCGTTTTGTAAAATTTTCATTCCCAGTTACACGTTTGAGACCCTTATTATGCGGGAACTGGTCGTTCTCAACCCCTACCTAATAGAATGACTTTACACGGATCACTTATTATGTGACAAGCTGCTCGTTTGGTGGAATCTGCAGTTCTCTTTTAAAGCCTGAGTTTTCACATTCCTGAACTTCAGGTTTTCAAAGTTTTTCAAACAAAATCCCAAGCAAGCAAGCATGATGCCTGGTTTAAAAGCAAAAATCTGTTTCATGATTCATCTACATTTACACAACCCAATGCAAACGTTGGAGACTGTGTAAATAAATAGTAAATACACAACACACTCTACTAGCCAACACTAAGTAACCCACCTGAATAAAAAAATAATACACCTTATGTGGGATTTAGGGTTCACTGAAAACCCTAATTCCTATCTTCCTAGAAAATCCACACACTTTAATATTTTCTTGCATTAAAATTTTGTAATTTGCTAAAAGAAGGTTTGAAACTAACTCCGGATCCAGACTTGGTATTTTGGTACACCAGAAGGGTCTTTCTTTACAAGGGTGTCTATCTTTAATAGACCTTTCGAGGATTTTCCCTAAAGAAAAAGGGACATCCCCCCCCCCCCTCCCCCTCCCCCACGCCCGATTTCTTTATCTTTTTTTGGCTTCTTTTAGGGTTACCACGTAACTTCGTACTTTTCTTTTAGTGCCCCGAGATTTATTTGTTTTCTGTTTCCGCCGGCGATGGTTGTTGCAAAGAAAAGAATAATTAAATAAAAGAAATGAAAATTCAGAAAGATAACATAAAATATTCCTGAATAATTAAAAAGATGCTTCATTTTCCTTCACAAAAAAATGTTTTTGGGAAAATTTCAACATTTTTTTTTATAAAATTCAAACGTGCTATTCAAATAGTGTGTAGCTTGTGACGTTGGCCCACATGTTAACACATTCTTTATTTTTCAGATTGTCAGAATTGAAAATTTCTAAATTCGACAATGTGAACAAATTGAGTGCTCAACTGATTTTTTTTCTTTCAAACCCAAGTATTGCAATTTGTTTGAATTTTCAGCAAATAAAATCCACTTTTAAATCAATATCTTCCCACACCTTAGCTCTGAAATTTGTGAAATAAACTCTATTAAATGTGACTTGCTGAGCGCTTTCCAGCAACACCAAAAATGCACTCAAATAATTCCAATACAGTTTGCAGTTTCGATTTTATTTAGTTTTCATTGGGAAAATGGTTCAATAACCAATAGCTTCCACATGGTAGCTCCAAACAGTCTCAAACCAAGTCAGTGCACCCCTACTCATTGAGAGCTTTTAGAAGATACCAAGAGCGCAACATGAAGCATTGTTGTTCGGGAGACCTCAGCATGACAAACAAAACAAATTACATTGCTTCACAGATAGAGTACTAGTGTGACCCATGCACTCGGCCCAAGTGTTATCACATTCTCAACTGATTTTTCCTTCCAAAACCTGGTTTTGTGGAATTTCTTTGAATTTTCAGCAGCAGAAATCACTTAAAGATCAATATCTCCCCACATTCTAAATCCAAATCTTACCAAGTAAATTCCATCAAATCCTGCTCATCAAGATCTTTCCAACAACACCAAAGGCACATTCCTCCAAAAAAATTCAGCTACAATTTTTTTTTTTCAGTGAAAAAATCAATCAATATTCAAGAACTTTGCACCACAAGTCCAAACACCATGAAACCAAGCCCATGCACCCCTCCTCATCAAGAGCTTTCCAAAAAGACCAAAAACACAATCTGAAGCGTCCTGGTTCGGTGGATCTCATAAGTACAAAACAAAACAAACAAACTACCTTCCTTCATAGATAGATCTCTCTCTTTCCAAAAGATCAAAAGTCATGGGCTGGCCTCAAGTCTCAGAAGATGGGATACAATTCATTATGTTCGAAATAGGAGGGAGATTTTTGGGGTTATTGGGCCCCCTTTGAAGTCCCATCTCAGAGTAATTTCTTAATGTATTTGGAGGGCACTTTATATTCATGAATACTAGTGGAACCTTGTGTCATTGGTCCAAATGGGATCATCCCATTTGAAGGTACCAAATGTTAAGGTTTGGGTTGGGAAGGGGCAAATAGAATGGCTAATAATTCCAAGGACAATGTTTCATTGGAATTGGTTTATGTAGGATGGGCATTTTGGTGGTGGTCATTTTTTTGTTTATTTGTATCTTGTTGTAACTTATTTAACGAATTGAACTTTCATTGACATTTTGCCTACCAAACCAAGAATGAAAAAATATATTAATGGGACAAAATGACATATAGTGAAACTTTTAATTTTTAATTTTTAAAAAAAATTGATTACAACAAAATTATTGTGTTCACAAAAAATAATTTAATCATTGTCACCAGTAGTGCAAAGTAGTGTGGAGCCCAAATGAAAGGGTAGATAGGATGATCAATGGAAGATTTTTCAGACATTTTTTCATGAGATGAAAAGGCAAATGTTTCTTTTCATGTGATATGAAAAGGCATTGATTGCTTTAAATGGCTAAATGGGAGATTTTCAATGTATTTCCCCATGACATGAAGAAGCAAATGCATTTCCTCATGTCACATGAAGAGGCATTGATTGGTTGAGATGGCTAAATGGGAGGATGGCCAATATGATGGTCAATGGGAGAGTCCTCATGCATTTCTCCATGACTTGGAGGCAAATGCATTTCTTCATGTGACATGAAGATGCATTGATTGGTTGAGATGGTCAATGGGAGATTCTTCATGCATTTCGCCATGACATGAAAAGGATAATGCATTTCCTCATGTGATACAAAGAAACAAATGTGAATTCAAGTGACAATTTGATGAAGAAGCATTGATTTGTGGAAAATCAAATTTTAATTTTTGATTAATTTCCAATGATAAAAATCATTTTAAATTCAATAACTTTTTCTCCATTGGTTGAAAATTTATGAAATAGCCACTAAGCACATAAAACTCAATAGTTTTCTAATAATACTAAAAGCACGGCAAGAGGTCCCATGGTTCAAAATGGTTAAAGTGTGGTTACAAACAAAACAAAAAAAACATTTATTTTAATATATTGATGCTACAGCTGCCATCATAAGTTTACGGATATCCATAAACTAAATAAACTAAGCTAGTTTATGGATGCCACCCAAGCTTAGTTTATGACGCAAGGAATCAGTACTCCAGGCTCTGCAGGATGGGGCGCTGCTTGGTTTGGAAGATGCCTTCCAGCGACAAGTGCATCAGGCAGGTGTGGAACTCATCCATCTCCCACTTGAGAATGGAGCAGTCGAACTCGACAGCAATCATGTTGGCGAAGGCGATGGCCAATCCGCCGAGGAAGGCGCGCAGGCGCTCGACTCACACTTGTTGTGGCACCACATCCCAGGCATCGTTGAAAATCGTCTGCACGTCGTGCTTGTCCAGGGCGACGTGCAGCACCGCGTCCTCGTTGTTCATCTTGAACAGGTAGCGGTGACCTTCCTCGACTTGGTCGATGGACTCTTCGGACCAGAACTTCGAGAGATGGTCGCGGTACGGGTCGAGCACCTGCTCAATGAAGTCGCCGTGGCGCAGCTTGATGATTTGGTTAGGCATCACCGGCGGGGCATCTTGCTTGAACAGTTCATTGTTTTCGTCACGTTCAGCACGGATGTTGCCCAGCCCAGTGACGATGAACATGGCATATTGGGCGAACTGGCTCATGACCTCCTTCTGGGCTGGCGCTTCCAGGTGTTCGTAGCACGACTTGGGGAACGAGCCTTGGTCCTTGACGTAGAGGACAAGCTCGGCCCGCTCGATGCGCCACTGCTCGAATGTCTCGAACTCGTTGCCGTCGTCGGCGGCATCGCCAGGGTGGACAATGCCAAACTTCGCGACCAAAGTGCCGATGAACGTTTAGATGAGCAATTATTGCTGTGCGATCAACAGCAAGCAGCTCTACGACATGACGAACGTCTTGTTGATCTCTTCAATGGCAGGTGCAATGGCGTAAGCGATGACCCACCATTGATCCGACGGCAGCTTGTCGCTGGCATTGGCCGTCATGTGCTGAACGATGGTGCGACGGTACTGCTTGAGGAAGTTGAGCAGCACGCCCAGACTGACCCAACGGTTGGTCTTCTTGGGGCACTTCACGTTCATGCGCATGATCAGGTTTGCTTGCGAACGTAAATAAACCGACAACGACCACGCCTGCTTGGACCACTCGCCGTCGTACAAAATCTCGGCGCCATCCTTGACGACGACGTCCATCTGGTGTGGCGGGCACCAGATGCGCAGGATGTGATGCTCTGCTTCGCGGGCCATGCGCGTCACCAGGCCGTTGAGTCGCCCAACCATGGTCGGCTCGCCGTCGTTACCCACGTTGATCAGCTTGCGGCGCCAGAAGCCATACAGCATGTCCAGGAACTTCACCAGCATGTTGAACATGTTGTGCGCGGTGTGGCGATCAAACTGGGGGATGGCAACGAGGTGAAGATTTAGCAAGACGCCGCGGTAGCACACGCGCACGCGCAAGTCAAAGAAGTGCTGGCCGCTGTGGGTACTACCATCGCCGACGAGTGACAGCGCCCAGATCGACTCGTCGACACACAGGTCAACGATGTGCTGAAAGGCGAACGCAACGCCAACGCGAACATACTAGCCGACAATGGTGTCATTGATGCCGCCTAGCTTGGACAAGCTGCAACACTCCTTGGTATGCTGCATCGCAGCTGCCACCTGGCGGAACGACATTCCCGTCGAGACATGGTCCATGGCCAACTCGTATCGCATCGTGCCCTTAATGGTGACAACATACTCGTCCTCATTAACGTTCGCGACGTCCTTAACGAACAGCTTCAACGCCAAAATCTTTTGTTTGGCCTTGGTAGCAACCTCCTTAGCGATCGCAACGGCCGCGTCGCCATCGTCAAAGTCAACGAACACCTCGTCAGGCCGAAAGAACAGGTCAGCGTTGATGACGTCGACGATGGGCGCTAACACATGGAACGTGAACAAGTCGGACTCCAAATCAACATACCGGTGCAGTGTGTTGGCGCGGTTCGCCTTGCCATCGAAGTGTGTGCGCTTCTCTTCATTGGACAGCGCGCTGTACTCAGCCCATAGATCGGCTTGTTGCGACTCGTGGTGACTACGGTAGTTCTGCGGTGCAAACGACGTCCAGTACTTGGTGTCGTTGCATGAACTGCGCTGGCGCTTTTCGCCAGCGTGCTCGTCACCAGCCTTGACCTTAGCGCGGCCGAAGAAGGCACAGAAGTTACAGCGCACCGACTTGACGCGCTTGTTGGCCTCCTCGACAATCTTTAGTCCGAATTGGAGGCAATGCGCCGGCTGAAATGGCGTGGCAGGCTTCTTCGACATTTCGAACCACTGACGATTGTGAACGGCACCGGTGCACAACTTGTGCTGCGTGAAACCGCAGGAAAACAGCCCTTCTTAGTTTATGGACGGCACCAGAGCTTAGTTTATGGATATCTGTAAGGGTTTTTGCCAAATCCGTAAACTTATGAGGCCAGTGCTACAGCCTAAAAATGGGAAGAAAATTATTCTTACTTATACTTTGTAATATCCTTCCTACTCTTATGGAGCGTGTGTAAAAATGTTCCCTTCACTTTTACTTTTACAACTTGTGATCTACATTTGTTTAGGTTCATGGTAACATTCATGTCATGTTTTAAGATGGGGAAATCTTGTGAATGGAAAATATTTTCAAAATTCAAAATTGAATTCAACAATCACCTCATCCTTCACCCCTTGTTATGGGAATGCCCCCACTTTTGGGCTCTACCCTAACATTTAGATGGGAACATTTTTGTGCTCTTATTGAAACCATCTTTCAAATTTGATATGTAAAACAAAGTGAAACCAAATGATGAAACAAGGTAGCCACTATAATGAAGAGAAGGTCTCACAACTTTACATCTTGTTAAATCCATAAAATGCATTTCAAATCACAAACAAATGGCCTTTTGAAAAACACTTGTCCAAAAACCCAAAAACTTGATCTCCATAACAAGAAAATACTAAGCAAAAAAGCATATCACTTCATGTGCATGAAGCATAGATATGAAAATTAATCACTACTACAAATGTGAGGTTTAATTCAGCCACCCAATTCACTATAAGGCTTTAAAACTGAACTAAGTCATCATAAGTCATTGCTTCACTCGCCATTTTACTTAAAAATAAACTAAGCCACCATACCTTTTCACCATTTCACCTTGAATGAAATTTGAATGATTCATGTCCATGTTTAATAGAAGCAATTCACTCAAGTAAATAATTCTATAAGGTTGTGGAAGAGAGTTCATGAATAAGGACTAATTAAGGAATAGGTAAGGAGTTTGAAAAATATTGTCTTCTATCTAAAGGTATTTGACATGAAACCACACCTTACTATTTTCAACAAAATGAAATTGCAAAATGTGACAATTGCAAAATTAAGTAAAGTCTATGACAACATTAGTTTTTTTGGTTAATTGTGTTCCTTCACATGTTATCAACTACATAGAACACACCTCTAGAGTTGTGGAATGGAGAGGTCCATAATTGAGCATTGTTTTGTATACTTGGTTGTAGATTATTTATAGAGCTTATGTTCATGTGTTCAAAACCTAGTGGCATAGACTTGATTCCATGAGTGTTGTGTGCACTTTTAACAAATATTGTATTGAAACAAAGGCCTAAGCATTATACTATATAGATCATGAAATGATGATTTCAAAAAAACCATTATTAGTTGTGATGTTTTATTGGGTTCAAACATGGTTGAATTGTTAAAAGAAAAATGTCTCACAAAATATCTAATGCAACCCCTCAATTGGACATGTCCTTAAAACTTAATGACACATCCATATTGGAAGTTTTTTTTGCTTCATAAATACATATATCACTAAAGTGTTATTTTATACAAGACCATTTCTAATTTGAACAAGTTTAAGGATTCATGATAAATTATAGAAACAAATTAGGACTTTGTTCACCTTGGTGAAAAATGTTTCAAAGACTCATTTAAAGAATGTATAAATAGATTTTTTCCCTCAAATCTTATGGGTAAAAACGGGCTAATAAGAGGCAGTGGTAACCTCATGAGTCGCTATGATTAATCCTGAAAATATGATGTGGCAGCACAAGATTGGATGAAAAGTTCCGAGGTAGTGTTAACAAACAATGCTTAAACAATGTTTTTACATTATTTCACTATGCTAAAAAACATTGGTTACGAGCTTTAAAATGTGTTGGAAGGTATTTTATATTTATTGGATTACTTTCAAACTTTATTAGATGTTAAATTAACATACTAGAAAAGGCTTCATATAAATACAACATATATTTTTAACATTAACTTAGTTATGAAACTTATGAACATCAAAACCAAGGACTAGTTACGCCAAAATTGGCTCCTATTAGCTTGGTTTTACCCTTATACCACAAATAAGTTAGGCATTAATACATGTGCATAAAATACTCAAATGTAAGAAGAACCAAGTGCCATATTGTAATGTTCAAGGTTCCAAAAATGAAAATTAAAAAAAGAAGAAGAAGGCCATTGATAAAACATTGCCCACATTGGATAAATTTTATTATTCTTAGTTTCATAAGTGAAAATGATAGATATTATAAATGCATGTATAATTAAAGTTAGAAGGAATTCATTTCATTTGGCATTAAAGGGAAGAGGGAAATATAGGACGTGTATTAAGTTTTGTGAAAGGAAAGGTAAACTTGGGAACTTTTAGGAGTCTTTTTTGTGTTTCAAATGGGTACCCCAATCATGCTTGGACCCTATTTGATAAGGAGGATTTACATTTATTTCATCAATTATTTCAATTTTTCAAGGCGAACATGGAATTTTTACTATTATTCAAGTGCCTAACAAACATTAAATTATCAATGGTACTTTGCATGTTGTACTTACTAATCTTGTTCCATCCATTTGTGATGTTTTCAACATTCCAACAAGGGATTTATTTTTTTTCTAACTTGAAAAAACTTCAACACCCTTAAATTAATGGGAAATAATCTTGTTTTAATGATTTTGGATGATTTGCATGAAGCTGCAATGGTGAAAAACATGATGGATTTTGTGCACATTCTTGTTCCAACAACTTATGTTCTTCATTTATGAAAATAATGCACATTGAACAACAATCTAGAGATTGGGTTCAATTCAAAGGTACCCATCCCTCATTCATTGGTTCAGGAAAATAAAATTTCCTATCCATGGATGTGATGGCTATCATTAACTTTTGAAATTTGAAGAATAACAAAATTGACATCAAGCCATGACACCAAACTATGACACCCATATTGAGAACAAGACAAGGATTTTTATTCATTTGCCCGCAAAACTTCATTCAATCCAATGCAAATGGATTTACCATTAAAATATAATATTAATGGGAGCATTGATTACTTCAAAACACATTTAGCACAACATAAGGATTTTATCAAACTCTGAGTGTTGATTTTGTCCAAACTTTTTTCATGTTGTCAAACATGAATCTACATAAACATTTCTTGCTATTTATGCCTTAATTTGACACTAAATTTATTTTCTATATGGGGACCTAGGCAAAGAGATTGACATGGTTAAATATCTAGGCTTTGAAAAGGCCAATTTTGAGCATAAAGTTTGTGGCCTTTTGAAGTCCTTGTATGGACTTTGTCAAGCATCATGATAGTGGAACATGAAGTTGAATGTGTTTCTTGTGGAAGTATAATCTTCATGTTAGCATTGTTGACCCCTAAATATATTAGATTATATTGTTTTTACTAAGCTTTGCATATCAATTTCATCAACAATGGCATGGCATACGTAAACATCATCCAAACTTGCTTGAAATGCCTAATTACTTCAATCCAAAGTTTGACATTACTACTAGTTCACTAAATTAATACAAAGGCCTTCACATACAACATAATTATGAGTTCAATTTACATTGATTATAATCTACAACAATAATTATGATTTGATCCATTACATCTTAAATGTTTTTCACAAGTTTGGTTATGATCAATCTAAACCATTGTTTACACTAGTTGATTCAAATGTCTAATTTCACAATCAATGTGATTATGAATATGTTGACTGTGATGTAGAATTTCCATCTAAACACATTATTATTAACATCACATATGTTACCTTGGGTATGTGCCCTAATTTGTCACATGTAATATGCACAATATGAAATTTTGTCGATGACCTTGACATATTCATATTACTATAATTAAATGCATTGAATTGTGTTATCTACATGATACTTATATTCATTTTGTTATAGTAGTGAACACAACATCAACACATTTATCACCTATTAAATGATGTAAATTGGGATTGGGTTTGTGATCTAGATGATTGAAAGTCTAAAATTGGTTGTATAAATTTTCTCAATCAAGTTCATATTTGTTGAATTACATGAAAATGTTCATGCATAATTGCTTCAATTATAAAGAGTGAATATATTGTAACTTGCCTTTACATGAAATAAGTTGTTTGGTTTTGGATACTTCTTTCTTACTACCCTTAAAAGGAGCCCAATTACTTGTATTGTGAAAATTAATATATTATGCATATGGTGGTAAATCATGAATTTTATCAATGCACAAAGCACATTGATCTTTAAATCCACATTCTTTGAAAATTCTCTCAAAGGAAGGAAGTTAACATGACTTATCTTTATACTCAAAATCAAATGTCAAATGTATTCACCAAAGCCCTTCCAATTAATAAATTTTGATTTTTGTTCATTTTTTAGTTTTTAAAATGTCATTGAGGTGGGAGAGTTTTGTAATGAACAATGATTCTCATACTTTCCACAATGAATGGGAGTTTTGAACATGAGCTTTCAATTTTATTGAATAAAGGATTGTTAAAGCAACTAGGTTTACATTATGTGCCTTGTCATACTATTCACATGCCACATCATCTTTCTACTAGGTTTTTAATTTGATACTCCCTTTTAGTATTTTGCATGTTCAAAGTGTGTTTCCAATAGCTTATTGCCTTTATAAGGAATTCAAAATTGGAAACATGTGAAGGCGTTTCTTCAAGTAACAAAATCAATACATAATGAACAACCATCAATAATAGCCCACAATCAATAAAATTAACATAACTTAAAATAACATAACCTAACATAACTTGTTCACGTACATTTTTTCCAAAAACATGATTGAAAGAAAATCCTTAACATGTTTAATTCTTTGGCCAACATGTACCTATTGATATAAAAAGACATATAAGGTCAATCAAAATGTTCCTTTACCTCTCAAAAAAATTCTCAACCTTAAAATGCCTACCAAGCATATTCAATACCCATCATAGTTCAACAAAAGCTACAATCACACATTTTTAATATCCAAAATGACATTGTTGTGTATTGGTTTTCAATGACCAAATATGCAAGTGATTTAAAATTGTTTGTGACTTTTACAATCTTCCAACTATAGCATCAAAGGTAATTTATCTATGAAGGAAGGTAGTTTGTTTTGTTTTGTAATTATGACATCCATCAAACTAGGATGCTTTAGATTGTGTTCTTGGTCTTTTTGGAAAGCTCTCAACAAGGAGGGGTGCATGGGCTTGGTTCCATGATGTTTGGACTTGCAATGCAAAAAATTTCTTGAATATTGAATGATTTTTCAGTAAAAATTAAATTAAATTGTAGCTAAACAATTTGCATGAATTGGAATGTGCCTTTGGTGTTGTTGGAAAAATCTTGATGGGTAGGATTTAATGGAATTTTCTTGGTAAGATTTGGATTCAAAATGTGGGAGATGGTGATTTTTAAACAATTTATGCCATTGAAAATTCAAAGAAATTCCAAAAAACCAAGTTTTGGAAGGAAAAATCAGTCGAGGACGTGGTAACATTTGGGCCAATAGCACAAGCCACACTAGTAAATATTATATCAATGGTCAAACTTGACCCAAGTACATTTGACAAGTCATAAACAACCAAACATATGACAAAATAAAAAATTGTTTATGATAACTATTATAATTATAACATGTTGTAATAGGATGTAAACACAAAAATATGACCCACATGAGGTCTAACTAATGTTTATAAGTATCAATTTAGTTTAATATTGAAAATGTTTGGTGTATTTCAAGTACATTATCATTTTAAATATATTATGGAAACATTTGATTAAATTTGAAATGAATATAATGAATATAAAGTGCTTAAAAACATTTTTCAACATTGTATTTAGTCCTCTTATTGCTTAATCCCATGTTTTCAAATGGTTGGAAATGTCTTGAAAATAACATAATTATGAACATTAATAATTTACACAAATTTATAATAATTTATTATGAATTATTTGAAGTCATAAGAATCAAAATAATTTTCATGTAGGATTTTAAATCAAAAAATTGAAACTATTTTCTTTGGATAACTAATTGACACGCCCCTAAACTACTTAAGAGACCCAAAAATGGGTTCCATAGTGAAACAACAATAAATAAATAAAAATCGAGGCACACCTCTAATTTGCAACACTTTTGGGGTAAAGGGGGGCGTGTTCGAGCTCTGAGATGGGACTAGGACAAATTTACAAGCAAAAGTTCAAGATGAAATCAACTTGCACAACTAAGAAAGAAGGGCAGTTAATGCAAATCAAACACAAATGGTGCGGCAAACTTAGTAAGGACAATCTCAAGCACAAGTTTTACACGACCCACAACTTTTGGGAGGAAGCACCATTCCCCTCCCTATAGTATACTCTATGATTATCTATGCCTAGCCAAAAGAAAGGCCCTCAATGAGGATAATGGGTGGCTATTCACAACAAAATAATTTTTAAAAAACCAACTCGACCCTTTGTATTTGCATCCTCATAACCTGGAATAAGATCAAGGGAAACATGATAAAAGTTTTCCCTCAAGATCTTGAAGAAGTCTTCATGCAACCTTTATTTTGCAACATTTTTCTTACACCTAATGGGTCCCTCATTGGGGACAACTTTGATGACTTATGTGTACTTGCTAAAACCGGATACTCCCAAGTTAAGGACCTCTAGAATTCGACTATCAAAGCATGGGAAGCCTTGGAAAACACACGTATTCCAAAAACTAACCAAGGACGTTTGGTGTTAAAAAGAGAATCCTAAACAACATTCCATGGGACCTTAAAACCTTTGAATCGTGTATAAACCAATGGAGTTGGGTGAACACGTGCCACAATATAGATTTCATCAAATGGGTCTACTTGGTCATTCAAATAGTTGGCACATTCATTGTAATACATGAATGCTCATGCACAAACCCTAGCAATCAACTATTTCACATTAACCCAAGCATCGTTTAGGTGCCCTTCCTTAAGGTCAAACTTGTGCATGTTTCTATGCAGCTCAAGAAATCACACACACTCATTTCCCTTGGTATGGAGGACCCCTCTGGTAAGGAAGGCACATTTTTACTTTTTGAATCTAAGTTTGTTACTGATCTTAAATGGGACCTCGGTCAATTGTTTTGGGGAGGTCAAGAACCAAAATTTCGGTCCCCTTCTACCACTATACTTATCATATCGAATATTGGTCTATCATAAGGCATGAAAGGATGGAATCGATCATCACCACTCTCCTCAACAAGGAAGGATTGAAAATGAAACACATTATTAAAATTCTTAATTGACTTTGGCACAATTTGAAACCAACGAAGGTAGCCATGTTAGTTTGGCTCACCCTTTCATGTGGAATACATGTCGGGGCTTGGCTAACACAAATGGGGGCAGATGGAAATTGCACCATCTATCATGAAAAAACGTTTGAAACTACTCAACATAGGTTCATTAGATGCCTTTGTGTCCTCCCATTCTAGGGGGCCTTCAGATAGTTACTAAACCATTAAAGCTCCACCGACTTTGCTTCTTAAACTCATATTCTTCTTGGAGACATTTTCTTCAACTTTAACAACATAAATTTTCATTGTTTCCAAGACCACATAATGGCTTTACCTACACGAATCAGCCAATTGACATTGTTAGAACCTCTTTCATATTTTATTTATGGAGTGATAGATGTGTTTTTTTTTAAAGATAAGTTTTTTGCATTCGGTCCATCCACCACCATATTTGGACCTCCACTATTGAAGTTGGCATTGCAACCTAGGACACAATTCAACTTCAAGCTGGTTTTAGGGATCCCCTTAAGTAAGTAATCTTCAATTTATTTTATGAGACTTGGTGCCCTCATGGCATGTTTGTGGATTAGAATGGTCACTTCCACTAGAAGCACCTCTTGATGTTGTATTTTTCTAATGTTGATATGTGATGCAATTGTCCCCACTTTCACCGTCTTATGGGGTTTCACCTCTAACTCTCCGCAAGAACTATATCCAAATGGCATTTTGTCCCAAGATTCCGAAGTGGGAGTCCCAAAATTGGGACTCTTATTCTCCTGAAAGTTTGGATGCTCATATCTTCCTCAAATCAAACATGTTTGGAGCATGTGAAACTAATATCTTATAACCCTCAAAAAGATCTTTGCAATGGTGTATTGCATACCTCAATCAATGATCATTTGACCCTTGTTGCAAGGGGATTTATGGTCGTGAGGTAAATTTTTGGCTTTTCTTTTGATCATAACTTGTGCATATTAGGTTTAAATGAAGGATACAAGGGCACTTTAGGCATTCACATTTCAAGACCTTTCCAACGGTATCCTAAGGGCTTAATTTAGTGTTTGTTTGCCTTTTCAACCAAGGATCTAAACATTTGGGACTCCCACACAAGTGTAATTCCCAAAGTGGAAGTGCATTTAGAAGTCATTGGGCTCCATCTCTTGCACTCTCCCACATTTGGGAAAGTGTGTTTCACACCCAAACACATTCTCTTGGCCTTATGGGCCCTTGCACTCCACACTTAGTCGTGAACTCAATGTTAGGGTTACAACACCAATCTTGTTCTATCACATGAACTTGATCGGTAAATTCATTATTTTCTAACCAAACCATAAAGGAGGTGGGTGTGGGTCATGATTCTATATTTGCACCCAATGTCTATTGACATGCATTTAATGTCATTCCATAACAAATACATTTTTTATTAGTTCTGCCCATAAATAAAAGATTGTGCATCTATGTAGGATTTGGGGTTAAAATTAACCAATGTGAAGATGACAATTGTCATGTACTTAAAATGATATTTTTAAATATATATGATTTTTTCTGTTTGATTGGCCATCCAATTTGAAGGTTGACAATTTTTCATTATTGTTAAGGAGAATAAGAAGCATTCTTTTTGTTGATCAAAATTCATTAAACTAGACTTGTTCGTGGAATTCAATGCATCTACTAAATTGTCATTGCAACACTTGAAACCCAACCGTAGGTAAGGAATTTTTTACTTAAATGTCCATGATTAAAATGTGTGAAGATTACAAACTTAATTTAGGATGTGTTGGTTTTGTTGTTTATGTGATGTAAATGGATTAGGAAATCCATCCACAATTAGGTTTTTGTTTGCAAATTCGTAATTTGTAAAATCATGCAAAGCAAAATGACACAATTTTCATGGGGCCACCTTTAAGTGCCGTGGGTGACAAAAGGTACCCTCACAAATGCCACCTAAGAAACAACATGTGAAAAGCAGTTGAACATAAAGACCACAAGGTTATGTCAAAAATAATCTCATAATGTATTTCAATGTATCAAGGCAACACCATTTATTATGAAGATTAGGTTTACGAACTTTTCATGTGACATGGGTCTTTTGGTTGATGATGGTTATGTAATGTGGCAAAGACAATGATGAATGCGATATGGGTGCTAGTGGTGCCAAACTATCATGGAGAATATCATGGCATGAAAACCACATCTCTTCTTCTTCCTTTCTTCAGATGTTTGTTTCCTTTCATTCCGTTTGTATTTGTGTGGGAATGTAATGTTTTTGGATTAGATAACTAGTGTTTGTTTTCTTGCTTGTTGAATGTAGGTTTCAACCTAGAATTGGATTCCATGTGGTGGCAACTCATATAGATAGTCCATGTCCCTATTTCTCACTCATCAAAGGGAAGTTTCTTGCACATTCAAGTGCAAACTTATGGACTAAGCCCATGAAATACATAGTTTGACATAAACCTTAATGGAATGGGTTGAATTTTTCTTTGGAGGAAAAATGGCAAGCTTGTGTACATGATGAGTTCATCAAAGGTAGACAACTTATGTTGCACATTCCCTAGAGCTATTAAAAGTTCCTAAGAGGCTTTGGATATGCCAAAACATGCATCCTTGTAAATGAATTGCCAAAGCTAGAACTTTTAATTTATTTTGAATTTGACGTCTTATTTTGCAAGAGGTTTATTTATTTGATATCATCTTTTGAAAATGGTTTGGTCTTGGGTTGGTATTAATTGGTAATTGTCTATGTGTTTCCAATGGGATACCTTCATTAATTTATTTTTCAATGGTCATATGATTTTATTAAAAAGATACACAATGAAGAAGCTATATTGGTCATGGAGTTGACAAATAATTTCAAACATTGAGTTTTCATAATTTTAATACATTTCAATTTAAGGCTCATTCAACTTGGTTTTAAAATTGAGGTTCTCAATTTGGTATTTTTTATCTTTCTAATTCAATAAACAAAGTACAACAATATATGGTTCACAACTTGTCATATTTTATCAAACACTCTACTTGAACAATGCATATGGAGAACAAATAAGGCCTTTTGGCCATATCATAAACTTATTCATTTTGCATTCAAATTACTTAACAATGTCATTGTTCACAATGATTTTGTTTGAACATGTAACAAAGGGCTTGGAGCCATTACACAACGAACTACTTGTTATTTTAGCAAATCGATGTTTAACTAATCCATGTGGTTAAGAATATTTCACAAATATTATGAAAATGTTTATGATATATTCTTAAATTCTTATGTATACATAAACATTGGTTACTATTGGATGGCGCATGTTAGTTTGCTTGATTACTTCAACATTCCAACCTTCCTCAATCCCCTTAGACCTATCCATACACACATTTTTTCCACAACAAATAGGTACTAAACTTCAATTTTTTTCACATGCATGCATATGGTCCAAAGTTTAAGGTTAATATATTTTATGAAATATTGTACATATTTGCATTTTTTCAATAGATGTATTTTGTACCCATCCTTCCTATCAATGCATCCTTTCTATTTTTTATTCATGCACATATGAAGTTTTATATTATTGGGGTGAGCACATCTTCACCTCTTAAGATCTCTCTGGGGTTTTTTATATCAAAAAATTGGCAAATCTTTCCCCACAAAAAGTCAAATTTACATTTTAAAACACGATTTTTCAAAAAATAATTCCCAATTTACATATATATATATATATAAGGCAAAAAATTTCCCCCAAAAAATCATTGATTAATAGGAAAGGTGATTGCATTTTAGACCTATATTTTTAAAAATGTATAACTAGTTGCCCCTTGAAACAATGCTTTTACCAATGTTGGGTAAGAAAATTATGTATCTATATAACTACTTGAATTAACACATTTAAATCCATTTAAATACATTTTTTGGTCAATGAACATTCAAAATTCACCTTTTTACCCTATACAATTTGCCCTTATTTGGTGATAAGTGAATTTGTTTGAAACAAATTAAAAGTATGTGTGAAAAGGAAGCTTTTAATGATGGCTCATGTAACTAGTTCACCATTGGTTGCATACGCATTCTACTTGTTGTACAAATATTTTGTTCATGGATCAATCATTTCAAATATTGACCTCTTTTATTAGGACTAATGATAGTAGATCCAAAGTAGTTTTTTTCTCCTAGAATTGAAGAAACAAAAAAGAAAAACATTTTATTTTGGGTATTTTAAAAAAATTGTGTAGCTGGTAATCCTTTTAAAAAAAAGGCAATGGGAAGATGCTTTGAACATAAATTTCATATATGACCACCCATGATGAAATAATATTCTTGGGTTCATTTTATTTTGAAAAGTTTGTGCCTTTGTAATGTCCTAGATTGTGACTAAGTGAGAATGGTGCAAACTACATTGGAGGTACAATTGCATAGAATATGCTAATCTTGCCCATGGTAGTGTGTTGATCATGCTTATCACCATTATAAATCTTCTCGTTGATGTTTTAAACATGATTTATCAATGACCATCATTATTATTCTTTGCATCTTGTGTGACTCAAGATTCAAAGTTGTCAAAGACAAAGTTGAAAACAAGTCTACACCACAATTTTATTATGTGACACATGTCATATTGGAAATGTACATGTGATCAAATGAAATAAAAATTAATGTCAATAGTGCACATTTTAGGAGTTCTATGTGTTTATCATGTACTATGGAATGGGCTCAGTAAAAGCTTGTTCTACACAGGAATGCATTGTGCCCGGTAGGGCAAGATGCCATTCTGTGGTAACAGGTTCTACCAGGGATGTTCCAGACTGTAACTGGTGCTCCCCCACCATTGGTTCACATCACTATATATCATTCCCCACCATCTATCTATCTATCTATGAAGGAAAAGGTTTGTTTGTTTTGTTTGTACTTATGAGATCCACCGAACTGGGATGCTTCAGATCTTGTTCTTGGTCTCTTTGGAAAGCTCTCTACGAGGAGGGTGCATCCACTTGATTTCATGGCATTTGGACTTGCGGTGTAGAAGTTCTTCAATATTGAATGATTTCTTCACTGAAAATTAAAATGGAATTAAATTAAATCGTAGCTCAAATTTTTGGAGGAATTGGAATGTGCCTTTGGTGTTGTTTGAAAGATCTTGATGAGCAAAGATTTAATGGAATTTATTTGGTAAGATTTGGATTCAGAATGTGGAAGATATTGATTTTTAAGTGATTTCTGCTGCTGAAAATTCAAATAAATTCCCAAAAAACCAGGTTTTGGAAGGAAAAATCAGTTGAAAACGTGGTAACACTTGGGCCCAACAGCACAGGCCACACTAGTACTCAATGAACCAGTAGTTTTCACCAAAGGATTGGTTTGGTACCGGCGGTTCTAAAGGCAGTTAGTATTCATATTTGTTGCAATGTATTGTCATGCTTCCCAACAACAAATACGTAACTATAAGCTTCTTCCTAAACTACAAGGCTCAGTTGCCCTTTTTGCACTATTATGTATTATGGTACTTTTGCAAATGGATGTCAAGTAAGCTGCCCTTTGGCAAGCTTTTAGTCGGGCAAGACAGGTGGGATGGCTAGCATAATGGGCAATAGTGAGAGCCGGTTTCATTCCATTAGCATCTTTGCCGAACAATTATGATGCGCCTTGAAATGACTATGGGAACAACATCAAAATGTGATGTGAACATCATGTGAACCAATGGGCACAACATCAAAACATCATGAGATCATCATGTGAATCAATGGGAACATCATGGTGATGATGATGGAAACAGGGAGAATAGATATCAAAATACAATCTTCTTGTCTGGAAGATTATGAATTATCATCCAATTGGCATGTGACATCAATGTACCCAGTGTACTATAGTTTTTTTTAACATGAACATAAATTTTTTGCATATCGAAGTACCTTTACCATTTTAGCAATAGACTGCCGAATAATTAATTAAATCTTAAATCTTAACTTCCACACTTGGTTTTTTGATTTTGAAATTTGCAGTAGGTAACGGTTATATAAAATAATAAACATGAACATTTCAGCATTATGGAACAGCCTTGTGTGTCTAGACCAACGTTGGGCGGTTCTCAAATGCTGACCTGACTCTCGACCCGGTTCTCACAATGAGGACCGATTGACACTCTTAAATGTGAGACCCCAACTGGAAACTGACCTTAGGTTTTCACATGATCGAGAACCGGTTATGAGAACCGGTTCAAATGTATACACATGTATATATTGGAGAACTGGACAGGTTCTCTCATAGAACAGAAATCCGGTTCTCAGAGTTCTGTGTATCATTTACTGGCTCCTCCTCTTGTTCTTCTTCTCACTTGGGACCTCCTCTTGTTCTTCTTCTCACTTGGGATTGGTACTCTTCTTTTTATTGCTATTATTGTTTTCCCATTATTACTGTTTTCTCTTTATTGGTACTAGTGTGAACCTGGTGCATAATGCACCCGTTGAGTAATAACTGTCACAGAAAACAAAACCCATTCAAAAAAAA
>Ga0209611_10004859_pt1 | contig 22831 bp, 16 predicted proteins | sample S1TSphgellanicum_3_FD_187693 | JGI IMG/M metagenome (GOLD analysis project Ga0209611, IMG submission 187693) | Host-associated microbial communities from peat moss isolated from Minnesota, USA - S1T2_Fc - Sphagnum magellanicum MG (SPAdes) (version 2) | ecosystem: Host-associated > Plants > Peat... | reverse complement strand
TGCATTTTTCCATAGTGAAATGATCAAACCCTATTTACCTTTGAGTTGAAAGGGGGGGAGGGGGGGTGGGGTTTGACCAATACAGTTTTTTACCTTGAAAATATTGTGTAAGAAACATAATTAAAATATCAATCATAGTTTGGGTATACCATAGCCTAAGGTCACTTTCCACACTCACAAAATGAATAATTATTTTTTTTCAAAAAATGAATTCGTTTTTAAATTTTGAAATTATATATTTTGCATCATTTATATAATATTGTGATATGAGTAGTGAAATTATTCAGAATATAACCTATGATAATTATGATGATTTTCAACATGTCAATTTTGTATTTTCACAATATTTCATTTCACTATTTTGAAGATTATTTAATGACAAAATTGATTTTAAGGTAAAGTAATACCAAAAATTCAAAAAAATTTGTCCTTCCAAACATTATCTTACATCTATCTTGATCTTAATGTCACATTGAATATGTTGCACCTATTTAATGTTTGCCATGGTGCCTCCCCTTTGGGCTACCTATATAGGTGAAAAAGGGAATTTTTTGGACAAACCATATGGGATAAATTTGTGATGCTTGTGGAACAAACTTGTGAGGAACACATTGAGAACATCATTGGGAACATGTGAGAAGACAATAGGAATATGGTGGGAATACAAAAAATAAAAAAATCTATGCTTACAAACCCTTTCCCCCAAGGAAAAAAAGTAAGCACTCTCAAATGCATGTTTAATTATTTCATTGGTTGCACGCAAATTCTATTCCTAAAACTAGTTGTCATGACTTTTGGCTTAAACTAATATCCTTTCTTATGAGCATGGGTACCTATTGGAGCCTTTATGAATGTTTAATGGTGTTATTTTTAGGAATTTTTGTCAATATATCTTGGAACGATTTGGATAATTTGTTTAAGAGACCAATTTGGTTGCGCTATGAATGTTATAACCAAGGTGGCCATCATCCATGGGGAGGTGTAGAAAAATTAGTAATTGTCCATAGGAAGGTTTAACCAAATATAGTAATAAATTAATTATGAAGTATAAAATTTTAATCATCCTTCTAAAGTTTACTAAAAATAATACATATAAAAATTTAGTGATTTTTTTTCCCATTTTTGAAGATTGAAAACCTCAAAATAACTTCATGTTTGAATTTTGAATTTGATTTTTTTTCTTTTTCCCTTAAAAACAAGGTTGGTGTTTACCACATATAGCTAGCATATTTCCCCATTCTCATTCATAAATAGGAAAAATTGGACAATACAAAACAAAGTTATTTAAATGCCATCTTTTGGCCCAATCATGATTGTATGTGATTCGCCTACATAGTCCAAAATGGAGAAGAAGATTTGGACTTTCAAATTCCTAAGTTTATGAAGAAGATTTAATGTTGGAATCAAGTTAAAAATTTTGTTATAATTTGTGAAGATGGGTTTTGTTCCAAATTCCAATATTCATACACATTTTATGATGGTGCTACAAATTTTCATAGAAAGGAATATAAGACTTCAGATATTTATTTTGGTGTCACTAACAAAAATATTGAAATATTTCTCCAAGGCAATCAATAATTTTGTAATTTATGAAATAGTCAAGTCTTTTAGCTTATTTGATTTAGGCATCAACAAGACACAATATGTATATTAGGGACAAGTTGATCCCTAACAATTTGAAACTTTCAAAAAATGAATGCAAGAGATGCAAGAGAGACACACCTTCTATTTTGTTGTTTGCAACATTTCCCAAGCACATGAAATCCCTTCTTAATTGCATATTTTGACATTGTTTCAATAACTATAGGCATTAAGATTCAACAATAAGATGTGGGAATGAATAGTAGTCCACCTTCATCATTCAACAAGAAAAAGAAAAGAAAAATAGAATACACCAAATGATTTGGACAACCAAAGCTTTGCAAAAAGATTAATTAGATGCAAATTCAAACAAAATATTTGAACAAGTATGCAATGCCTAGTTGACAATATTTTAGAATAAATGAAAGCTATACAATCGAATTGTTTACCAAAATCTTGAATTGTTAATAATCTATTTGTGAAGAAAATGTCCATATGATTTGATAATAGTCGTTATTGACTCCATTCAAGTAGTATCTAAACCCAAATACAATTAATAAGAATGCATGGGGGTTGTTTATCATGAATACTATTTAAGTTACATCATGTATGAGAGGACAATCTACCATTACTTGCTTACATTTTAAATTATAGATTGATCATAATAGATTATTATTCATTGTCCTTCCACCATTTGAGTAGTGTTTGCATGTGGCTAAAATGGTGGAACTACCTATGAGAGCTTCAACATCATTAATAATTTTTGGTTTCAACAACATTGATAAAAATTGATTTCCATTGTGAATCGGGCATGTTGTTTTTTCACATAATGACATGAAACCTTACAACTTTGGTGCTAATTACTAATGTGGGGCAATCTTTATCATTTATGAAAAACCTCCAAATATAATTCTTTAAAAAAATTTAAGATGGATTTGGTTTCAATTTTAGTTTTGGAAATGAAACTTGGTTTTACTCTAGTTTCAAATATCTTGGTTGAAACCAATGGTTAGATAATTGCCAATTCCAAACCATTTTTCCCTTAATTTTTTTTTCAAAAATTTAGGTTTTAGTTATAATTTAGGTTTTATAACCAAGTTCAAATTCTAGTTCAAGTTTCAAAACTAGTTTTGGTTATATACTTGGTTCCAATTCTAGTTCCAAAAATTAGATTCGATTTTGATTTGGTCCTAAATAATCCTCACAAATGCCAATGCCATGGAATTCATTCATTTGAATGTTCATTCATGTACTTAACTTTTAGTTTAAATTCAATTCACTCTTAGTTAACTTGCAGTTAAGTTTTAATTCACTTCCATTTAACTCGTAATTCACTTTTAATTAACTTTTAATTCACTTTAATTAACTTTTAGTTAAGTCTGAATTAAATCCTAATTAATTCTTAATCAACTTCAAATTAAGTCCCAATTAGCTTTTAATTAACTCAAATTTATTTTTGAATTAATTCCCATTTAAGTCCCAATTAACTTTTAGTTAAGTTTTAGTTAACTTTAATTAACTCCGAGTTGACTCATAATCAAGTCTTAATTAACTTTTAGTTAAGTTTCAATTAAGTTTTAATTAACTTATAGTTGACTCTTAATTAATAATGTTCTCAAAAAACTTATTTATTCAATGCACACATAGAAACTTCCTAAGCAAACCCATCCTTGGGTGGTACCACTGGGAATCACCTCAAAGAATGGTTAAACAATAAAAAACAACCAAATCATTTTTTTGGGCCCTTTTTGTTAAATTTTTTCATAACTATAAATTATTATTTTTTTATGTTTATCAATTGCATGCTTTAATATATTACTTGAGGTATATTTGGGAATTTTAAAATTTGGAAATTTGGAAATTTTATATTCCTAATTAAAATTACCCTTTAAAAAATCGATAGCCTCAAGTTTGGAAATTCATAACTAAATCATATTTATTTAATTAATTAAAAATAAAAAATAAAATGACTTCCAAAAACTTAGGGAAAAAATTATAATTTTTTTTTAAAAATCATGTTCCAAATTTGTGTTCCTAACCAAAAAGTTCAAGGAAAAAAATAGGTGTTACATTTTTGAAATTTTTTCCAAATGTAATGATTAGGAACATCAAAATACACAATATTATTGATATTATTGAAATTTCAAAACCTATGGAACCTAATAAATGTATTCACAAAAAAATAAAATGAAAATGTTCATTTAAATGTTTCCTATGATTTTTCAAAGTTCAATGGGTCTAAGAAAATCAAGGTGTGATGTTCCTAATGATACCACCCAAGGGTGCATTTATCTTCCTTGAGCTAGGTCTCCAAAAAGGTATAAATAGAAGTAAGACCCCTCATTTCTTTTAATATATTCAACATTAATCTTAAACTCGATCTTGCACCATAACCTTCTCATGTTATTTTTATGTTCATGTCTGTATATGTTAACATAATAAAGATTCGTTTTCACGTTTGTTTTGCACATCTCGTGTTCTTGTTTTGTGTTTTTGTGTTTTTGTTTTTGAGTTGCATAATATTGTTTCATTCCTTGTTTGAAAATTAGACTTAAACTTTTCTTTTAACCTTTGTTTTTGTGAATCTTTGTGTCCTTGATAGTTTAAACAAATTCCATCAGGTTTACATCTATTTTTGTGTCTACAAGTCATTAGGAATTAGATTCTTTTTGGAGTTGAATGTGGATTACCTCTTTTCTTCAAAGGAAAAGCTTTCAAAGAGTCGTGGATTACCTTTTTGTTGACTAAGGGTGTGGATTACCCACCTATTGTTGATGTCATATTTCATGGTGTTCATAATCATGTCTACATCCATGGAAGAAATCCTTGTTGTCGTTAGGAATCTTGAACATGAAAATCAAACATTTCGTGAATTCATTGCTCATTTCCAAACCAATCAAGTTTCGACCTCTTTGGGATGTGTTTCACCAACATAACCCCAACCAAAGGAGCCATGGATTAGCCTACCTTACAAGTTTGATGACACACATTCAAAGTTTCAACGTTTTGTTAATCAAGTGCGTTTGGTCATCCGGTTTCATTGTCATTGGTATCCAATTGGCCCAGCTCAAGTTGGATTCATTAGCACCTTGTTGTCAAGCATGGCCCTTGTTTGGTTCGCACTTTTGTTGGAGCATCAAACACCCACCCTCAATAACTTTGAAGTGTTTCTTAAAAAGTTTGATGTCACGTTTGGAGATTCTGACAAAGAACGCACATATAGCATGAAGATACAATCTCTTTTTCAAAAATCACATTCAATTGTGGTATATGCATCATAGTTCAAACAATCAACTTGCAATATTTCATGGGGTGAGGGAGTGCACATAAATTAATTTTAATTTGGGTTACAAGGTGATGTGAAGGACTTGCAACTCACCTTGCCAAACCCTTCAACATTAAGTCAGGCCATTGCACAAGTTGTTCGATGTGATAATAGGCTCTTTGAACATTAATAAAGGAAATGTTAGGAACCCACATTGACAACACAAAATAGTTTTACACCATTGGCAAAACAAAGGAGTTTTCCACTTACAATGCTAGCACAACCTTTGGCAACCTTGTTAAAGGACAACCCCATGCAAATTGATAATATAATATTCAAACCCCTCATGGAGCAAGAGAAGCAACGTTGACGTACAAACAATCTTTGAATGTATTGTGGGAAACTAAATCATGTTACTCGTGAATGTCCAAAAAAACATGGACCACATGTCACATGTGCCATCTTTGTTACCAACCCACAACCATAGGAGTTGGAAAACCAACATGTTTAGTCTCAATAGGGACTACGAGGCTAGACCTTGATGCATCATGTAGTGAGAATGGTCCCAACTTATCTTTAGACCCAACACCATGTTTCTTAGTACCAATTATTGTCAAATGTAGTAAGCTTGTAATAATGGAGGCCCAAGCACTTTTAGATTCTAACAGATCAACATGTTTTATGGACAAGGAACTAGTGCGATGATACAAGTTGGTTCTAGTGAAAAATAACACATCAATGTTAATTGGGGTCGTTAATGGTTGGAACCTTTCATCACGACCAAAATCACATGAAATTAAGCCATTGGATGTTACCATTAGTTCCCACATTAGCAAAGTTGTTTTCAATGTCATTTCATCTTTAAGAAATCTTATCATCATTAGATTGTCTTAACGTGTTCTACATAATCCGTGAATGGATTGACATACAAAGAATTTTTATTTTGAAACACCACAACACAAAGCCTTGGAGTGTGAAACCCTCATTAAAAACATGCAAAAGTTGGAATAGAAGGAAGATTTAGATGATACAAGAAGGCTTAGGTGACCCAAGCCTTTGTTTGTTGAAGCGAAAACCTTCATGAAGGCTGTCACAAGAGGAAATACATGTTTTATTTATTTATTTCTCTCACTAGATGTTGGGCCACAACCACATGAAATTTTTTCCCAGTACCAAAAATTCAAGGATGTGTTTAAAAAAAGAAATGTGGACACCTTGCCCAAATATTAACCATACGATTACACCATTAATCTTGTGGAAATAGCACAACCTCCATTCGGAACCATCTATAATTTGTTGCAAAATGAACTTGCAATGCTTCATGAATATACATCAATGAAAACCTTGAAAAGGGGTCATTTGACATTCAAAGTTTCCAGCTAATGCTTTTATCTTCTTTGTTAAAAAAAAATGGTTATTTGCGAATGTGTGTCAATTATCATGAATTGAATCAACTAACCATTAAGAATTGGTATTTTTTGCCCCTGATCTTAGGGTTGTTGGACTAATTTAGTCATGCCAATGTGTACACTAAGATTCATCTATGCAGAATATACAACTTGGTGCACATTTCAAAAGGCAATGAATGGAAGATGACATTTAAAATCCATTACGACCATTTTGAATATGTTGTGATGTCATTTGGCCTTATTAACGTGCCTGCTATTTTCCAACATCTAATGAACGATGTATTTTGTGAATACTTGGATGATTTCGTGGTTTGTTACATCGATGTACATCCTCATTTTTTCACAGAGTATGGAGGACTATGAGCACCATGTACGTTTAGTTTTGGAGAAGTTTTGGGAGGTTGGATTTTACACCAAATTGGAGAAATGTGAATTCCATCAATCTGAAATGGAATTCTTGGGTTATGTCATCTCTAGATATGGCATTTACATGGATCTTCGTAAGGTTCACACCATTGTTGATTGGGTTATTCCAACTTCTGTTCAGGATGTTTAATGTTTTCTTGGATTTACTAATTTTTATCAACATTTCATTGCCCGCTATTCTTTGAAAATGACCCCTTTTATTCAATTGACTAGGAAGGATCAACCTTTCTCTTGGGGAATTTCAACTAAAAATGCCTTTCAATCTTTGAAGGTTTATTTCACAACTACCCCACTCCTAATTCATGTAGACCCTTCCAAACCTTTTGTTTTGGAAATAGACATTTCCGACTTTGCAATAGGCGCCATGCTCTCATAACTTAGAGAAGACAATCTTTTTCATCTTGTTAGCTTTTGTTCTCATAAGTTTTCTTTTACAAATATTAATTACAAAATTCATGATTAAAAAATTTCAACCATCGTGGATGCCTTTGAATAATGGCATCATTTGCTTAAAGAAATTCAACATGAAAATCATTATGTATTTAGACCACAAGAATTTATATTATTTCATGACAACTCGTGTTTTGAATTGACGCCAAACTTGGTGGGCATTGTCTTTGTTTCAATTTCAATTTGTCATCACATATCGCCCTAGGTGCCAACAAGGGAAACTTGATGTGTTGTGCCGTTGTTCATACCTCATGCCTAAGGAGGGAGATATAGCCATTGAACAACAATGTGATGTCATTCTCAAACCTGAACATCTTCAACTTTAAATGTCATTAATAATTCTTGATGACATAACCCTTATTTCTTAATTCGTGAAGATTTTAAAAAGGACCTTCTTGCTATTGGCATCCAAGGCCAATTAAATAGTCATCATCAAGTCTAGGATTTTCCCAATGTTCATGTTAAGTTTGAGTTTCAAGATGGTTTATTTTATTGTGATGGTATTTTGTATGTTTTTAATGGCCTTGTGCGATTTCAAGTTTTCCAGGCTAGGCACAATGCTTTGGATGCAAGCCATTTTGGATTCAACAAAACCATGGAATTAGTGTTTCGAGATTATTGGTGGCCATAATTTTGGAAGTATGTGAAGGAATTGTTCAGATTTTGTGATGTTTATGCTTGAGCGAAAAATCTTCATCATCGCCCTCATGGTTTTCTTTAACCATTACCAATCCCTACATCCTTGTGGTTTTTAATTTTCATGGACTTCATTACCTTCCACCTTTTAGTTCTTATGACTTTATTTTGGTGGTGGTGGACCATTTAATGAAGATGGTTCATTTCATTCTGTGTATTGAAACAATTACTAACAGAAAAACAACAAAATTATTCCTTGATCATGTTTTTCAGTATCATGGTTTTCCTGAACATATCATTTCTAATCATGGGCCTTAGTTTGCATCCAAGTTTTAGAAGAGATTTTTGAACTTTTAAGTGTGAAAGTGAAGTTCGCATTAACTTTCCACCCCTAGATGAATGGGCAAACAAAATGGGTCAATCAAGTTTTGGAGCAATATCTACGGTGCACAACCAATTATCATCAAGATAATTGGTCAAAACTTTTGGCCATGGTAGAATTTGCTCACAACAACACAATGCATTCATTAACCCAGCAAACACATTTATTTGCAAATCCTGGTTTGCACCCCAAGTTTGACATTCAAGATGTGTACAAAGTCGTGAATCCAGTTGCTAAGGATTGAACCATGTGGTTAGCAAATGTTCAAACTCAATTTGTATTTAACCTTAAAAAAATGCAAAGGTGATATAAAGAAAATGTTGATGAACATCAAAAGGAACAACCTAGCTTCAAGGTTGGGGACTAAATTTGGTTTCAACGATAATATATCAAGATAACAAGGCCATCAAAGAAGTTGGATTATCAAAGGCTAGGTCCATTCCTCATTATGAAACCAATTAATGTTGTTGTTTTCCAACTCAAACTTTTATGTTTTATGAAAATCCATCATGTGTTTCATGTTTCCTTGTTGGAACCTTACCATGCATTTACCATTCCATGAAAAATCCATGATCCCCCTCCACCTATTGAAATCGATGGCGAATATGAATATGAAGTGGAAGACATTTTAGATTCAAGGATCTCTAATCATCAACTCCATTATTTTATTCATTGGCATGGGTATGATGCGAATGAACACACTTAGGAGCCAATCAAGAACCTATCAAATCCCATGGAAAAGGTGCATGAATTTCGTCAATGATATCCAAACAAACCCCAAGTCTACTCCTTGTGGAATTCATTATTATAAGGGGAAGTGATGTCACATACATCGATGTCATGGAATTTATTCATTTGAATGTTCATTCATGTACCTAACTTTTAATTTAGTTTCAATTTATTTTTAGTTAACTTCCAATTAAGTTTTAGTTCATTTTCACCTAACTCATAGTTCGCTTCCAATTGACTATTAATTCACTTTAGTTAAGTTTTAGTTAATATCTAGTTAAGTTCTAGTTAAGTATGAGTTAATTCTTTATCAACTTTGAGTTAAGTCTAAGTTAAGTCCTAATTAATTCTTAATTAGCTTTTAGGCAATTTCGAATTAAGTTTTAGTTAAATATGTAGTTAACTCTTAATTAAGTCTCAATTAATTTTCAATTAAGAAGGTTTTCAAAAAGTTTTTTTACTCAATGAACACATAAAAGCCTCTTTAGAAGCTTCTTTGAACTAAGTCCCCAAAGGGGTATAAATAAAAATGGGACCTTTCATTTCTTTTATTTTGTTCAACATTAATCTTAGGCACAATCTTGCACCATAGCCTTGTCATGTTTTTTTCATGTTCATGTTTACATATGTTAGCATAATAAAGATTCATTTTCACATTTGTTTTACACATCTCATGTTCTTGTTATTAGTTTTTGAGTTATTATTTTTGAATCACAATTCTTATGTTGTTATTTGTTCAAAAATTAGACTTAGACCTTTTCTTTAGGCTATGTTCTTGGGGATCTTTGTGTTTTTGACAATAATCATAGTTTTAAAACTAGTGGTCTTAACCAATGAAACTAGATAATCGCCCAACATTATTAATTACATTTCATTTTCATGGAAAATATGTGAAGATGATTTTTTTTTTTCATTTTAAAGATTAGATGGAGGTTTTATTTCTTGTAGTGAACATGTTTCAATAACTTTTTCCTACATTGCAATTATGAAATTTTGTCTTTCAAAAGGCGTATTCAATCTATGAATAGTTCCAATACCCATTTGAATCCAAGTCAATTATTGCCATTAAGTTTTATTAGACACATTAACTAGGCAACAATGTGATGCCTTTGTAGTTTTGTGAAGGCTTTGATTGATGTTTTGTGAAAAAGAAAAAACACTACAACAATTGTTAAAAATTAGATTATTGGTGGGTAATGTTAGCAATACCCTTAAAAATTGGGTGGCAACATATAATAATAATAATAATAATAATAATAACTTTATGAAATAAGTTTTAATTTTAGGGGCAAAAAAACTATGCATAAAAAAATAGAACCATGTGATGCTCCAAAAATAGGCTCAAACAACATGCAGGACAAAGCTTGACAAGGGTGTTTAGTCCCCCCTTCATTTGGGCTTGCAAGGATTGATGATTTAAAACAATTGAGTGCAACATTGTCTTTTACTTTTCTTTTTTCCTTAACAAGATTCCAAAACATCTCCACCAATGTTACATAGAACCTTCAACCACCTTAAATGATTAGTGCACCCTAAATTGAGGTCTTTAATACTAGGAATTTATGTTTATAGCCAAATTGATATCATCCAAAGGACAACGTAAAAAAAAAGGCATTATCCTTCAAAAAAATTAACTAAATTTGGTTATAGAATATAAACCATGAATAATCCTTCTATATTGTGGCTATACACTAAAAAATCAAAGATAAAAATCTATCTATCTTAAATTATTTTTTTCTCACTTTTGGAATTGAAAACCTTGAAAATCCAATTTTTTCATATTTTAATATTTGAATTTCGCTTTTTGACCAAATTTTGCCAATAAATGTATGTAGTTAGTATAAAAAACAATTGAAGGAACCACCATGTTGGTACACAAGGATTGTTTTTCTAATTTTGTGATGTTGCTCAAGTTACGATCATCCATAAGTATATTTAGCCAAATTTGAGAATATTCAAAATATGAAAGTAGAAAATTTTAAGCACCTTGACATATGTTTGGCAATTGTAGTGATTTGTTTTGTAAAGAATTTTTTTGTGGGGTGGAAATTTTAATTAGAAAAACAGGGAAATTGTGTCAGAATGTTATCTTTTCAAAACAATTGGTTTGCAAAATTGCAAAAAATTCACCACCCAGAAAATCAGTGTCCCAGATGGTTGCCTAGAGAACAACTTGAACCCAACAGAAAACTGTTTATTGACCAGTTACCATCCATCCTTCATCACAAGGCAAGTTTGAGACTGGGCTTTGTGATGCAAATGAACTGGTGATCCATAATACAGTTTAGCCAAATTTGGCTATAAACAGGTCCATATGAAAGTTTCAAAACAAGTTTGATTTTCCTTCACATTTCTGGCTCAGCTTCTTCTTTTTTTTTGGTGGCGAAATTTCGCAGCTTTTATTTATTTATAAATAGTAAAATGAAAAAAAAATGATTTTTTAAATTTAAAAGGTTATTTTCGCCATTTTCGAAATAGAAAAGTTAAATTAGCCACCGTTATAGCTAGGCAATTCCTGGGTCGCCACCTGTAACAAGACTTTTCTAAAAATGCTACAGCCGACCTAGGGCAATCGCCATTAGTGCCAATTAATCCTGGGGATCCTCGCAGTGGACTTGAGGAATTTGAGGAAAAAAAACCTTGTTCTGGCTACGTGCTTGAACCCAATATAGAAATATGGCGATATTTTTTTAATATATAAATTTGGCGACTTGAAAAGTAAAAAAACACATGAGTTTTAGCCATTTTAAATTTTTTAAAAAAAAGAGCCAATTTAAAGAAGAGATTGAGATTCGGTATAGGAGAAGGGCCTCTGGTCAGAAGATCCTAGTACAGCCTGGCTGGTACCTTGCTGAAAACAGGTTTCTTCAGGCAGGTTAGTGAGCTGAAAATACAAAGGAAAAATTCAAGCAGTGTTTTACGGTTTAGAGAAGTGAAAGAGAAGAGAAGAGAACAGGTTTAGGGTTTAAAGAAGAGAACAGAAAGAGAAGAGAAGAGGTCTAGGGTTTAAAGAAGAGAAGAAGAAGAGAAGAGAAGAGCTTCGGAGAAGAGAAGAGATGAGGTTTAGGGTTCACGGAAGAGAAGAGAAGAGAAAGAGAAGAGAAGAGAAGAGGTTTAGGGTTTAGAAATCAGACGAGAAGAGAAAGAGAGAAGAGACCAGAAAGAGAGAAGAGATCATGGCCGCGATGGCGACTCTTCTGTCTTGCTGCTCCTCGTGTGCATGTGTAATGATGCCGGTGAGGCCTCCTCATCCTGCATCTTCTGCTTCTGCTTCTTCGTCTTCTGCAGCCTCTTCTTCTAGTTGTCGTCCGTCTGTCGCATGCTGGAGGCAGCAGCAATCGTGGAGATATGGTAGTGTGGGGAGTGGACAAGTACGAAGAGGAGAGAGAAGAATGGATGAGGAGGAGGATGATGGAGTGAGGCGGCTTGTTGTTCGTCGCGGGATGATATGGAGAAGGGACATGAACCGTATGGTGCATAGCGAGCGACGAGTAGGAGGAGTGGCTCGAGGGATGGCTCCTGATGAAGAGAAGATGACCAGGCGGTCGCCTCTTGATTTTCCTTTGGTAAGGATTTTTTTTCCCTCCGTTGCCCTAGATCTTTTTTCCTTTGGAAGCTCGTTGTTCGAGAAAAACAGGTTTTTGTTCGTCTCTTCGGTGGGAATTTGGCTTAAGAAAACAGGAGGATGATTAGGGCTGGGTTTGTGATTGCGGTTGCTGTTGCTACATGGTCCGTGTCTGAGGATGATTAGAGATTTAGTTTTGTGGAAGAGGAATCATGTTTTGAGATGTGCCAGCTGAAAGAAATTAGGGTTTTGGGAGTGTAATTAGGGTTGCAGAACCCTATCTTCAAGAGCATAATTGGATTTCTCTAGAGTTCCCTGCAAGCAAGGGAAGGGATAGGGAACTCAGTGTTTGATCCTTTTTTGCATTCCATTGGAAGAGTAAATGTCCCTTCTTGATGGAAAGATCTTTCCAACTGGATATACTGTAGACACCATTCTAAGCTCTGTGTGGCCTTGCAGCTTGGGACAGTACAACTCCCCCATTTGTGCTCCATTCGATGTTTGTCTGTGATATTCTGTTTATCTTTCTGCATTCAATGTGCAACAGTTTAGGTTGAGAAATTCACCCAGTAACTTAAGTGAGCTTTGTAGTTCATCATGTATTGGTCAAAGACCTTATTGAATGTCTTGTTTAATTAAGTGTTCCTCTGGCTGGTAAATCAATGTTGGGTTTTAATGGACTATATGTGTGTTTTGCTATGGGTGGCCAGGAATGGGATCGACCCCGACCTGGGCGGAGACCTGACATCTTTCCTCAGTTCAGCCCTATGAAGACACCACTGCCACAGCCATTACCAGCTGATCCTCCTGAAGAAGATGAGGAGGAGGATGACAAAAAGGAGGAGGAGGAAGAGCCTGAGAACGAGCCTGAGAAAGAAGAATAAATTCGAAATGCATGTTTGCTAATGAATTTTGACAGAAATTGTTCAACCAGTATTTGATGCTGACATCTTTTGCAGCTAGTTTTCCAGTATCTTGACATTACGTCATCTTGGCAGGAAGATGATTCAGTTAGGCTTTGAGATGAGTGAAAAGTGGGAGGAAAAATAGAGCCTGCTTTGGCCATAGTGTTGTGAATTTTCAAATCCGAAAGGAAGTCTGATCAAATGTAATTGATTGGGTACTATTAAGTTTTCTCTATGTATTGTTTTGCACCACAGCCACTGCTGTGTTAATATTGAGTTGTGCTGGTGAGCAAAACATCCCTGGTAACCACCACCCATTGGAGACATCTTAAAGCAGGGGCTCTTGACCATCATCACCCTCAAAAGTTCCCTGAGCGAAATTATTCCTGTTTGAGCAGCCAGAAAAGGCTGATGAGAGGCTTGGTCCAAAGCCTTGATCTTCTCTGATGGCTTTCTTGTAATCTGCACTCTGATGTGCATGTTGAATTTGATTGAGATGACATGCTTTATCATATGCTGCTTGCACAGCATGCTGGAAACTTGCATTTTATGGTTGAAATGTGGTTCCTTTGTTCCTCATGTATATGCCATCCTGGAAGTTTTCACCTGGTGTGATTCCAGATGCAGCAACAACAGCTGGAACTGCTTGAAGTGGAGCTACTTGTTGGACTTCAATTTGTGGCAAGAACCTCACTGCTGTTGCAAACGTAAATGGTGTCAAGCCAACAACACCAATAGTACCCTGAGGGTGAAACTGATGAGGTTCATGTTGGACTTCAGGCTGACTTACAAATCTCACACCTCCTGAAGCTCTGGCTCTGTATATCCATTCCTCCATCATCAACATTGCATGCAAATTCAAATTCATCAAGAGAAGCTGTCAGTACTTTTTCGCAACAAAGCCGTGATATTTGTTATCAGGTATCTGAATCCGATTAACCAGATCCAAGCAAAGTAGCTTGCAAAGCAGGAGACTGGCTGCACAAACCAATGCAAATCAAGCTGGAAAGTTTACCTTGTGATAGGTTGGAAAAGCCTCATCTATTCACTCACCTTTTGGGAGCTGGTGGATTGAACATATCCTCATCAATTGTGGCACTCAGAGGAAGAGACTTGACATCTAAAACCTGCATGATCTACCCAACCACAAAGCAACAGTTGATTGCTTGATGATTTTGCAAAGGTTGGTTGTTTGATGATGTTGCAAGAACATGAAGCAAATTGACTTGTTCCTGTCTGATCATGGTTTGGTGTAGCTTGCATGATGGAATTTTACCTCATCATTCTCTGGCCTGTTGTTGCAAAGGTTGCTGGATGAATCTGTTTGAAGAACATGAAGCAAATTGACTTGCTCTTCCTGATCATGGTTGGGGTAGCTAGGATGATGGTCCTTTACCTCATCATTCTCTGGCCTGTCATCGTTGTTGTGCACATGCAGTAGTGACATGCACAAGGAGACAAAAATGAAGAGATGATCAAATTTGTCATTTTCTAATCATTTGTAGTTTTAATAGTTACTATGCAAGAATGGATCATAAGATTGCTTATCAAACAAAAAATCCAACAGTACTTACGGACACGTGTGACAATTGCACCAACAGAGTGAGAAGAGAAGTTTGTTGCTGAGAGAGCTCTGGAAGCACCAGGGTAGACAAAATCTTAATACCTGTAGCAGTTGGCATATTGATCTTTCAATGAGATATTGCATTGAGCTTCCAAGCGTAAGATTTGGCGTTCCAAACTGTAACAGTTTCCATTGCACCCACCAAACAAAACACCTAATTTAGATCAGATTCAAATTAGCTTTTAGCAGATTAAACTTTCAAATGATCATTACCCATTGCAGAGATCTATTACCAATGTCAGATCCATGCACCAGCAATCCCATTTGCAAAGAATAAATTTAAGCTGGAGAACAACATTGTCACCCCTATGCTTACATTTCAGTGCGACGCTTCGGATGCACATCTGCAAATCTTTTGATCACATCTGCAACACTGTTGATGAACACACCACAAAGCGAATCAAGGAGAATTTTTCTTTGAATATGAGAACTGGAACAAACCACACAATCAAAGGCACAGTCTGCAGGTGTAAGAGAATTTTCATTGTTGATCAGTAAAACAAGTTTTGATCAGGACCCAAGAACAAAATAGTTTATTCTTCTTCTGGTAACTCATAGAGTGCAGATATTCTTCTTCTTCTTGTGTACATATGCATACTCTTACATCGTACCTTGTATTGTAATAGTACAGAAGTTCTCCGGTGGGGGAGAATGCAATAATTGCAACATCAGTGTCACATAAGATTGAAAGTTCACAAGCTTTCTTCAACACACCATTGCCTCTCTTTGCAAAAGTGGATCTCCGATTGTTTTCTTCCTCTAGCTTCTTCGTCTCTATCTTTACCTTACCCATCTTGTTTGCTAAATTTTCTCTGAAGCTCAAAAAAAGCTTGTGAGGATCAGTACCCAAAACCCACTAAGAAAAAGAAAACACACACACACACACACACACACACACACACAAAATAGCAACAAAACTTTCCATCATCAAGAGCCTGATTGAAGGTTTCAAAACCTTGTTTCCTCTTGGAATTGTTGGTGAAAATGAACTACTTCATGGCTGATTCCTTCATCCTAGTAGTATGATATTTTTGCATGTGAACATTGGATCCCCCTTATTTGATCTAAATTCGGGATAATTGTATGAGACCAATGGGAGTTTTCTTCTTCTGTCTGTGGGTTCCTGGCAAGGGTTTGGTTACTTATCATCCATCCCCTTCTTAAGGAAGAAGACCCTAAACCCTAAAACCCTCAACCTATCACATATACTTGAGTTTTTCCATCAAATCACATACAAACCCTAAACCCTATTTAGAGTTGGTAGGTTTTTTAAGAAGTCTAAGCAGGGTGGGGGTGGGGCATGCACCTGGTTTGGCAGGTTAGAATAGTTGGTTCCAGTTCTGGTTAGTGAAAACCAAACCTCAACCGGGTCTGATTTTTGGAAATGGGTTCTCAGTGTTTTATAAAAAATCTAAACTGGAATGGGGAGCCCAAAATTTTAAGAATTAGAATCAGAATTGGAACCAGGATTTTTATTTTTTATTTTTTGGGAAAAAGGACTAGAATTGTGGGCTAACTAGAGGCTAACTGAGAGTTAACCACTGGGTTTGGTCAGGTTTCCTGGAATTAAGGCTATGATTTTTAGAACTAAAACCAAAACCAGGCCCAGAACTGGATTCCAAGTTTTATTTTTCTTAAAACTAGTATTGGAATTGATGATGCAACCCTGCAAAACTTTATTTATAAACACACCTTAGATTTGGAAAATGTACAAAAAAATAAGAAAAAGGAAAAGGGAGAACTTACAGGATGTCAAGTGAGCTCAAACTCTCCAAGTGAAAAACTGACCGCCTACAGTAGGTCGGCCATATATTTTCATGTCAAAAATTGATTGTCTACAATAGGTGGGCCATGGTGATGGGAGGTGTGTCCTCAAGGGGTGGAAGTTGGGAAATGGCTAGGCCTATGGCAACCACTCGATTTAAGATGGAGGATGCTTGCATTATTTGCAATGTGATCCAAATTTTTTGACAAAGAAAAGTAACCAAGACAAAAATAGAAGGGCCCTTTGGCTTTTTAAAGCTCCAAATGACATTGGCACGATCATGTAAAAACACATAAGTTTGTTTGTGTAAACATGGAAATATTTCAATTGCTAAAGGGAGGAATTGATCAGTTGGGTGTTGATCATGATAGCTTTTTTCTTTAGCTTGAACTGCATCGAAGGTAACAAATCATGGAGTTGCAAAGATTGGGGAAATAAATTTGCTCACGTTGGGTCGATAATGACAACATCGGCTAAGGTGCAAATGCTATCTTTGATGAACACAATGACAACATCGGCTAAGGTGCGAATGTTATTTTTGATGAACACAATGTCAATTCATCAATGAAAGGAGTTGAATGTGATTGAAGGAAGTGCATGTAATTATTTTCATCCCACATGGAAGCCAACATTTCACACAATGGCAACAAAGGTGTTGAGAAATTGCATCATGGGTTCATGTGCATTCATTGCCATGAATGCAACATAAAAGGTGGATACCCATAGGGTAGATGGGATGTGTGCACATGCATCGAGGGATAGTTGCAATTGAGGGATGGGGTAGTCTAAGTTGTGTTCAAAACATTGTGGAAAAAACTAGGGAAAATAATCAAGAGGTTGGGAAAATTGGTTGAAATATAAATTAAACACTTGCCCCTGGGCCAGAACATGATAAAATTCAAACACGATAGGCTTCAAAATCCCATTGGAAAGCATGCTAGAAAGGGTATGATGGTGTAAACACTATGAGATGGAATTTTGAAATCAATCCATTTGTTGTTCAACGAGTTGTTTAAAGGGAGGAAGACACGCATGAACTAGAGGTAGTACAAGATCACATGTTGCTTTGAAGTGCTTTTGGAAAGGGAACGTGTTGTTATTGACTTGTGCTAAGGCTTCAAGAAGGAAAGGATGTTGATCAACCATAAACTTAGTTATGATGATTAAATGACAAAAACATAATTCTTTAAATAGGCTAGGGCGATGGTGGTTGTTGGTATGAACTTGAGCCACAAAAAATTACTAGGAGAGGCGTTTGTTTATAGGCTAGAGGTCCTTTTAAGCTATCAAAGGATCTTAAACCCAAGAGGCATCCAAACACTTGAAGGAGAAAGGAATTTTAAAAAAATAAAAAAATCTATGAAGGTGGAGGAAGGAGGTGTGCATCGCAAAAGATATGATGGCCATTGCACGAAGTAATGAATTAAAATTCCAAAGGCTATTTAAACATCACCCATTCTAGGGAGAAGGTCCACATGTCGAACATCATTTAGTCTACATTTCCTTATGCCCTATTGCCCCTCCACAAGGGGGTAAAACAAGACACCATTGGGGTAACAAGAAAAACAAATGCCAAGCTGTCACATCATACAGGTCTTGTGTTAACTTATTCAAAGGAAAACAAAATGCCATTGCATTATAAGGTAGTAGGGATGTGGTTGTATAATCGAGGATGACAAAAGCTTAAATGAAAGGACCCAAGGACATCCAATGATGAAATTCATGTCCAAGTTGATGTAGGCGGGGTGGGAACAAAGGAAAATATTAAGCTGGGATGGCCATAGGGTTTGGATTAGATGAATTAAATGTTTAATAAGAACATTGATGATGAGCGAACCTTTGAATAGTGAATTGGTGCCCATAAGTGGGGCAAAAAACTTTAGGTGGAGGTTATAAGCATGTTGAGGCATGAAAAATAACCAAAGATTTTTTAAACCAAGATGGGAACAAGGACATGCTTAATCCCAAATCCAAATCATGAAACAATTAAAATAAATAAATAAATATAACATGTGTGAAACAAAAATTCAATGGGATTTTATTGTAAACATGAAACAAGAACAAAACAAAACAATGACAAAGAAACATATTCAAAATTTGTGTTGAAAATATTAAAGGTGATGGGATGTTGTAAATCTATTTATATCCATTGGGCACTTAGCTTAAAGAAGTTTTTCAAGAAATCTCCAACCCACATGTGGCCCATGTGCACCCATGTGTGGTCCTTGTGTACCCATGTGTAAACTATGAGTGAATTAAAACTTGACTAAGAATGAACTAAAACTCAACTAAAAGTAGACTAAAATTTGTTTAAGGGTGGACTAAAGTTTAACTAAAAGTGAACTGAGAATTAACTAAGAATTAATTGGAAATGAATTAAAAATTAATAGAAATGAATTAAGAATTAACTAGAAATGAATTAAAACTTAATTAGAAGTGAAGTAGGATTTAATTAGAAATGAAGTATAACTTAATTAGAAATGAATTGGAAGTGAATTAAAACTTAATTAAAAGCTAACTAAAAGTGAACTGAAACTAAATTAAGAGTTAGATATAAATTCATTACAAATCATGAATGAACATTTATTCATCTCCATGGTGTTGGCATATGTGATAGGGGTAGGTTGAAAGATCTAATCATGGGGAACTATAGGGGCCAATAGAATGGAAAGGGGAAAAGGTCCTACCTATGCAGGATCATAGGGGTTTGGGAAAATGTAAGATTAGGCTCCCATAATCACACGAAGGGTTGGGGGCTGGTAAAGGGATCTAGCAAGTGGTGTGTTATTTGTTAAAATGGGAGGGGGGTCTAGTGAGTGGTTGATGCTTTCATGGGAGATGGGGTGGAAAATAAAGTATGTGATGGTACATGGTAAAACAAATGGACAATGGGAGTTATGAGGTTTAATGAAACATGATGAACTAAGGGACATGGGACATTTGGTGCCCATGAAAAAGGAGGCTTACTAAAAGCACATGCCCCATTTTTTTTAAATGACCTACTACTACAAGGTAATCATAAATTTACAAAGCCAAACACACAAGATTAAACAAATCGAAAGGAAAAATATAGGAAACCTCTTAGGGAATCATAAAAACTACAAAACCAACCACAAAAGTTTCCTAAAAAATGATTGTAGTGGATTGAATACCTTCTTCACAAGGATCCCAATCCACTTTAAAAACTATGTACAACAAAGTTTTAAATGACACTTAACTTTGGGGTAAAAAGCATGTCATGCCTTCACATGTTCATAGGATGCACCATAGTGCTTTTGGTTGGTTGGTTAGAAAGGTGACCAAACAAGGTATGTATTTAACATTGTAATGGTTTTTACTTGCCTTATAAAGACCCTCTAATATAAGATGTTGTTATTCCCAATTACTTTCATTGTGGCCTAGGTCCGACAATCCACCTATGTCGTAGACCGGATACAAAATAAATAAAAAACATAATTTTTTAAAAAAAAACCTTGATTCAGCCCTATAATGGACTAGTTACTTGGACAAAGTGGTTTGTAAAGGAAAACATGGTCCACTTTTGTGACTTTTTTTTTGGATGCTTCTTTTTCACCTTTTTGAAACCCTAAGTCTACACAAGTTGATCATAACCCTACTTTTTTTGACATAGATCTACGCGATTGTCCATGAACATATGAAAAAAGAAGATTGTGATGTACTTCCCTCCTAACTAGAACTTTCTATTGACCATTAAAAAAAATTAAACCCCAATTGTCACTATTGAATTACAAGAAGATTTTTTTTCCTTGCTATTCACTAAAGATTAGGGAGACCTAAATCACCAAAGACTAGATCTATTTCGGCTACCTAACTCAAAGGACAGGTTACTTCCAAAGAGGTCAGTGTGGCAAGCACAATTTTACATGGAGGGAGTTGTTTCCAGAAAATTCAGTTGACAAGTGCAAACCACAATCCAACACCATTGTAGTGGATTAAAGATTCTTTAAGCTTGAGGGTTAAATAATCTCTCCAATCGAAAGAGGCCATTCACAATTGGTCCATTTGAATTTTAAAGAATTTCAATTTTAGTCTTGAAAAGCTTCTTGAAAAGCTCTACCTGCAAAGGTGGAGAAAAAGAAAACATCACATATCTTCTCACTATCTATAAAAGTTCCTTTCCCCAAAAACAAAAGACCAACAAAAGTTTGGGGCAAAAAAAAAATCCCCATCAATTGGAATTGGAATGTTTTAATTTATTATTTAGAATTGGAACTGGACTTCATAAAAGTCAAATACTAACCAACATTGGTAATTGTCAATGTTGTATGGTTTTTGATTTCAAAAGAAACCTTTGGTCTCAATTTTTATTTTTATTTTATTTGGATGGAACCTTTAATTTGATTTTGAGATCAGATTTTGGGATTTTTAAACCTTCCAATTCTAGTCATTTTCATAAAAAAAAAATACTAGTTATTCCATTGAAGTCCTAGTTTAGTTTCATTTCCATTACACACAACTATTTTTTAAAATTTTGTTTGGTAAAATGCATTTGTTCCCCTAGTGCACATAATTCCAAATAAAAATGATATTATATTAATTATGTATAACCAATCAAATGCAATAATTTGTTTAAAATGTAGAGTCAAGCTTCTATTTTTATATATAATAAAGTTATACTTATCTATTGAAAGAACACAAACTTCTTCCCAAAAAAAAAGGGAGGGGGGGCCAACACCCAAGTTCAAGTTCTAATTCCTTTTTGAAAAGAGGTTGATTGCTTAGTTAAGTTCCAACAACTTGTCATTTGGTTCTTCATTTGGGTGGGCGAGAAGTAAGAATTGGTGTAACATAAAAGAATGGATGATGAATTTTTAAGGTTACTATCATGGTCATAATGTCAAAAATTGTCTTATGTTTTGTTGTGTAGTCATTCACAGAAGAGTTTCTTAGGAAAAAGCTTTGATGTGATGATAAGTAATTTGTTTTTAAGAGTGTGCAAAAGTTTAGGGATGAACATTATGTTTGTTGTTTTACTTTTGTATGGAGGAAAATGGTGTTAGTTGCAAAGTAGGCATATGGATGCTACTACAAATGGGGCTTTTGGACATCGAGCTAAACACTCTAGCTATTTTTGATTAATTTCTTTGCATTGTGGAAGGTGGTAGCTTGTGTTTTTTGGTGTGGATTGAATTACATTTTGGGAAGAATGCCTAGAATGTACTGCATATTTGTAAGTTGTTTCCATTTTCTTTGTTGTGTTGGGGATAGATAATGTTATGTATTCATATCATGAGTTAGTAGTGGCTAATGGTGGAAGTGATGATAGGCTCCAAGAGGATCAATGTGGCTAGTTAGTTGTGAGATCCTTATTCAAATTCAATACATTTGAGTTGAACCATAGTAGTTGTTGGGAGGGATCAATACTTGGTTATTGGGAGCTCCAAACAATGGTTATATATGGGGAGTTTGGTTTTGTTGAAGATTTTAAGGAGTTTGTTGATGAGTAGCAATTGTTTGTGAAGATCTATTTTAGGGATACTTGGGTTTTGATAGAAAAGTAGATTGAAGGATTTGAAGTCTAATGTTTGGGATTCACAACATTTGACCATGATAGCCCAAGAGAATAGATCTAGAGTGTGTTGATCCACCATCAGTATTAAGTATTGTCATAACATAATTGTTGTAAGAATTAGTTTATCAAACATGTTTTATCATTATCAAAATGCAATTGGAGTTTGGCACTAAACATTGTAGTTTGTAATAGATGATTGAAGATTCAGTGTGTTTTGAAAGTACCCTTCTTTTTTAGATACATTGGCGGTTTTGATTCTTAGGCACCCAAACTACTCGTTCAAAATTTTGAAAAAAAATTTAAGAATTAGAATAAAAATTGGTTTAAGAACTAGACTTGGGTCCGAAATTAATACCGGTTCAACTAGAACTAAAACCCATAACACTAGTAGAAATCAGCCAAAATGTAACCAGTCAATTTACGACTACATGCGACTTATAGTCGTTTGCGACTAGATTTGAAAATATTTGCAACTACAAGATCAACTTTCAACTATTTTGGTCATTTTCACAACTATGATGCAACTATTAGAAAATTTCATCCTATTGGTTACATCAATTT
>Ga0209611_10004856_pt1 | contig 22841 bp, 8 predicted proteins | sample S1TSphgellanicum_3_FD_187693 | JGI IMG/M metagenome (GOLD analysis project Ga0209611, IMG submission 187693) | Host-associated microbial communities from peat moss isolated from Minnesota, USA - S1T2_Fc - Sphagnum magellanicum MG (SPAdes) (version 2) | ecosystem: Host-associated > Plants > Peat... | reverse complement strand
CACTCGCACAAACTTGGGCGGCACTCGAGGCATGCCCCTCAAAACTGCCATGTAATCCTTTGCATTGTTTTCCAATTGTGCTTGCACTTGTGCAGCTTGCCCCTCCCATTCCAATGCCGTTCCATCCAAGTCAATCTCCATCAAGCAAGGATGCATGCGAACAAGATTCATCATCTTAGCCAGCACATCAGGCTTTTTAACACCTTCACACCCGGAGAGGCGAAGGTAGCGCAAAGTCTGATTTTTTCTGTAATGACTCCAAAACTTTACACACATCTGATTGTTCCAATGAAGTCCAGGTCAAGTCAATGTCCATCAACGAATGATTCCTTCGGAAAAGATCCATCATCTTAGTCGACAGATCAGGCCCTTTAACACCTTCACACATCGGTAGGCCCAGGGAAAGCAACGTTTGATTTTTCTGTAATGACTCCAAAATCTTACACACGTCCGATGGTTCCAAACCATAGGCTTCCAGAATGTTAAACTGTGTAAGAGTATTGTTGGTGCGTAGCATGTCAGCAATTGCTTCGCCTATTTTCCTACCAATTCCTTCCATGTGGAGATGTGTTAATGATTTGTTAAGCGGTGGGTCTGTAGCATGACATGTAAGCGGCTGAAGCAGCACTTTTACTCCATTGAGGCCCAAATGACTGCCTCTCAGATCCAAAGAATCGAAGGTTGAATTTATTTCCAACATTGATCCCAAAATTGATCCCAATGAAGCACCCATTCTCCCCTCCATGCTGATCACCAGAGAAAGATTTTTGAGAACGCAATTGTTTGACATCTTTTCACACACAATTTCAACGCCATCATTGTCCAATAATCCGTTCAATTTGAGAAAGTTCAATGCCGGAAGCAGATTTTGGCAAAGTAATTGGACCGCCTTTTCTCAACTTATGATCGTGGGCCTCTATTGTCAATTCCTTCAAGCTTTGGCATGTATTGACAGCATCTATGAACTGATGGCGATGCTCTTCATATGCTTCATCATATCCATCCACTTCTCGTTGAAAGCTGAAGCAAAGCTTCTCCGGTTGCAATTCATTGAGCTGCAATGTGTTACAAATGCTGCATATAAATCTGCAGAAAATTTCCATTTTGATTTTAGTTTTGAATGAATGTGTAGAAAAAAGTGTTCACAATGGGTTTATGAAACAGCAATCCCTCCACAATGCCTTTCAACCAGGAGTCATTTGGCTTCTACCCCAAGTTTTCCTGAAGGAGTGGAAAACTTTCTAGGGTAACTCTGCTCTGAGTTCTAACATTGCAGATGGATTGAGGTGTGATCATTGTCCTATATGACCAAGAACATCCTCCAATGCTCAGAAGTTGAAACACATTCTGCCATTTCAAAATGACTGCGACATGTCTGCGAAATTGCAGAGAAAACACTAACAAAAAATACATTCCTAATACAATCCCCTAATATTTTGTTAGGGTTTAGGGAACTTTTTATGTGAGTCCTGGTCAAACCGAAACAAAATGACAAGAATAAGAGTCTTTACTCACTACTTCCTGAAGTGTTAGACCATCAACTTCATCCTGCATGGCAATGACTAGCTGCAATTATTTAAGCTCCATTATTCCCACTGCCTTCATCAGCTCCCAACTCATGGAGGTAGGTTACTACATAATAGTCTGCTTAAACTTTTGGGCAAACAACAATAGGAAAATCTGTGTCCTGACTTTCTATCAAAGTTCTATATGCAACAGGAAGACTCAGTCATGGTATTGGCTAGCACTCAAGAGATGGAAATAAAACAAAAAAAAAGTCAATAGTACAATCATCCTGACTTTCTATCAAATTTCAGATGCAACAGGAAAACTTGGTCATGGGTATTGGCTAGCACTCTAGAGACAGAGGTAAAGCAAAAAAAGTCTACTATCACCATCCAAGCTGCAGTGGGAATGCAAGGGGAAGCATAATTTCATTAGAAGCTTACACAAGAATGAATATATACAGATGATATACAAGTCATTGAAACCTTTATAATAGATGAAAGTTACAACCAAATTGATGGCATTGAATATGGTAAACTAGATGTATAACAGGAGAGACCTGAAAGCACCCTCCAAACCCAAAGGCATTTATCATCCCACTTTGCAGGTTCACCTTCCATTGGTGGGTAACTAGTACCCACTCCAACTGTAGCTGCTGCTTTGTAAATTGAGGTCAAAATTGATGAACAGGACTTGAAGCTTTGAAAGCACCAACTCTCAGTCAGCACATCCAGATATTGTAAAAACAGAGGCACTCCAAAACCCTAATGTTCTTACACCTCATCTTCATTGAGCAACATGTTAGGGACACCTTTGGTAACTGGAAAGCGTCGCCCTGTCTCTGGACAGATCAATGCTCCCTCCTCCAAGTGAACCTTCCCAAGAGACAAAGTTCATCCAGCATGCAGCCGAGTACTTATATAAGGAAACTACATTATAATTCCTCCAGCTACTGCAGTCAGAGTGAGGTGTTCATGAGAGGACATTTGAACAAGCACAGTCCCCTCAAGATCTTTAGGTCAGAAATTGAACAATATTGTATCGATTGAAAGACATTTGTTGGCTCACTAACATTGCAACCAGGAATAGAAGAATTGGCAAACTAACCTCCAATAAGGCATGGTGAAAATTCTTAAGAAAGTCCTCGTCCTCTAGCATTGATGGCTCAACGTGTTCAGGAAGGTCATTTAGTCCCAACTGTAATCCATGCAAACAAGAAAATTTAAGGAAACTTGCAAAAGATGATTCCATCCGTGACCTCCTGCAATAATTCCTTCCACAGATGTTCCATTCTTTCTGTTCACAAACAACACGGACCTGGGAACTCCAAAAAATTTCAACTTGCCAAAAAGGCTCCCTATCCAATAAGCCTTCGGCAAATGGAAAACTGCAAGGCATGGGGTAAAACTTAGGGTTTCTGCTAGAGATGAGCATATGCAAAAACCGTTTCCCAAATGAGCGAATGGCCCAACAACATCGATGCAGACGTGCTGAAAGCGCAAATAAAGAAAGAAAAAAAACCCGGCGTATACACATACACTGTGAGCAGCATCCCGTAATGCTTTCCATTCGAGCTTGGGAAAAATCTTCCTCAGAAACTCCGGGTTGAGCTCCGACTCTTTCGTCTCCAGACGGCTGGCTTCGATGCCCAACGGATAACCATTAGTCACTCCCTTGATGTTACAAGACAGCATGTTATGTGTGATGAGCCTCATCGCTACTTCCCGCTGCTTGCTCACCTCCTTCTCTCCCCGCCTCCTCCTCCTCTTCCCGCACCAAGTCCTCACCTCCTTCCCTCCCGCGCCTTGTTCTGCTGCACCAAAGCTTGACAACGACGACGACGACGACAGACAGACAGACAGACAGCAAAACCAGTTGTCAAGCCCTGACCCTAACCCTAACTCATGTCACATTGCACCCATGGATGAGATCCATGGGCATATTTATTGTCTAATAATCTCACCCACATTTTGTCCAAACCCCTCTTTCATCTTTTTGGTTCTAATGTAACCTCATGTAGTTAGTTACCTAGGGTGATAGGGTTGGTGGAAAAACCAATTTTTATTTGGAAACTTGTTGTACTTTGTGAGTATTGAACCCAAATTTTGGTTCCAAATGCATAAAATGTTTATTATTTTGTTTATTTTGTGTAATTGTGATGATTAAAGAGCTTTTCATAAAACAAAATCATTCATTTTGTAGGCATTTTCAAAGCTCTTGTCCCTTTATTCTAATTACATGGGGTTACAAAACATGTCTCTCAAGCTCTCATGAGTTTTGTTGTTGTTAAATTTAAGAATTATGATAAATATTAGCACATCCCTTGGTATATTAAATGATATCTATGGTAAATTTTTGATATTGCGAGAATGAAATTTTACAAACTTGGGGCACACTTCCCACTCACGAATGAAATGTAGGTTTGTGAGCTTTAAGATGATAACAAGATCCCACAAGTATCATGTGTTCTTCTTTTTGATCACCTTAATTATGTAAATACACAAAAATGTGTAAAACAATTTTGAATTAAAATAAGAGACCTCACAAACTTCTTATGTACTCACATGGATTCATCATGGTCGAAATTTGGAACTCTAATGAAAAGGCATTATTTTATCCTATGGTTAGTTTTGCATTAAATAATATTTAAAATAACGAAATGAAATTTTCATAAAAATATGAACATGAGGTGTTTAAAACCATCATAATTATTGTAGGCTACAATTTGAATAATTTCACTCTTCATATGACAAAATTATAGTAGATCATGGAAAACTAAACAGTTTCAAATTCATAAGAATGAAATTATTTTTGAAGAAAAAAATCATTTGTTTTGTCCATATAGAAATTTACTCTAAGCTATGGTAGTTCATTTCATATGTCTCCATCGAGATTACATCCCAATGGCAAAATTCTTAGGACTCGCAAAATCATATCTTGAAATTCATGGATAAAGTGTATTTTCACGTTGATAGTTCAGAACATCAATAAACTTAATCAAATGGAACATACAACTATATCATCTTGTAACTTTCATTGAAATCTTTCCAACACTTGTTAAATTCTTTAATCACATTTCATTTATCCCTTCAAATGAATATATATGTTTCTTTCTAAAATTCTTATTTTCATTCTTCAAGTGGACATTTAACTACTTCAAAACAACTATATTTTGAAAATGCAAGCCCCTAAATTATATATATATATTTAGAAACTTTTTCATTGAAACAAAGTTCACTTTATTTAAATAGGGTTTGACCTTTGAAACCTTCCCCCAAAAATTTTGGACTTTTCAAAATCCCAACTCCCAAAGTGAGAATCCACTTCTCAAACTCCTAAACATTCTCACCTTTATTTGGGTGAATGTTTCATTCTCATCATGTCTCAATCTTTTGCCTTGACCGTGATCATGAGCCCAAAGCTAATTGTGACATATTGCATCTTTTTTATATTAAAAATTTAATTAATGACATTCATCCCATTCATAATTAGGTAGCAAAATAAAATCCTCCCAATGCAAGGGGTACCCAAAAAATACCAAAATTGACACACTCATTAAGGAGAACTTGTGGGTACCTTATAACTTTGAACTAAAAGAAAAGTTTTGTGTAGTGTGGTATATTTGGCATGAAGTTTGTTGAGCTTCCTATTTTAACCAAGTAAATTTTTATGGGCAAGAAATAGGTCCGTCACCCATGTTTGGTTTCTTCCCTTGAAACCCAATTAAGCTTGGGAATACACATTTCATCAAAGGATGCAAATTTGGACCTTCTTGCTCATGATTCATTCACCTTTTGTTTAATTATCATTTTTTTCAAACATTTTTTATAAATTTTTCCATTATCACCACTTCCTTCACTTCTTCCTTGTCTCAAACACTTATTCCCTTTTCATGTATCTATTGTTTAGGGGTTGAATTATAGTGGTTTCTGAAAAACATTTGGGTGAAAAATCATCAAAAGGCACCTAGTTTTTTAATCACGATAAAAAACTATATTTTGGGGAGGGTGATGCTACATTCATGTTTATTGGCTACACATTTAGGAGTTTTTTGGAAAAGAGTTGCCAATTAAATTGAAATATGTTTAGGTATGCTTACCATTTTAGCTCTATCAAGGAATTGAAAAAAAAACATTATTGGTTTCCTTTCAATTTTATTTTAGCCTTCACAAGCATCATGGCAATAATCCATTTGCATTTATTGCCTTTCAAGATTTTCAACAAAAATGTAGGGGATCACTTTCTTAATAAACGTGGGATTTGACATTGAAACAAACACATCATAAGTACAAAGAGCATACTTATAATGTTAACCTAAAATAACTTAAATCTCAAATGTGTTTCTAGACTTAATCATTCCCTCTTGAAAATGTTATTTGGGATTCAAATGCCTTGTTCAAAAAATCAAATGTAATTTGCATTTGCTACAATATTCAACCTCCAAAGGTTAGCTTTCACAAGGTTATCTACACTTGAAGAGTTGTCTTTGGTTTTTGCAACTATTGAAAAAACAAAAAACTTGAAAAAGGTTTGGAAAAACACATAACCCATTTTTAAAGTGGATTCATGCATGCATACAATTGAATTTTCATTTGGAGAGGTCAAATAAATTTGCAAAGAAATAGTCTTTCTTGTTATTAACCTCTTCATAGTTTACAACAAGAAACTATCATGATTGTTCTTGTAATTTCTAATATACTTGCATTGTAAAGCTACTAAGAGTTAAATGTGACAAAATTTTGGAATTCACATCCATAGAAACAAAAGTTCTCCATAGTCATAATGTATAATTATACTAGCTAGATTATATTGCTCATAAGGTTCATAAATTAGATTTATAAATCAAATTTATGGGGGTTAGCATGTGCATTCTACATAGCACCACAACTTTCATGCCAAAATGTTACACATCCCAAGTTGAATGTAATCAACACAAGGTGCTTGTGTTTAGAAGATGTTAATACACCACCCATCTCAAAATTATTTTCAACATTAAGGAGTTTGCATTCAAAAGATTTGTAAACCATGCAGGCATGTTACACATTATTATCAAAAAACATGTAGTGACACAACTTGGTATCCCTTATTTTAATTATAATTTTTGTAATGTAAAATCATCCAAAATTTATTTTATAATGAAAATGTTGTTTTCCTTTGTTTTGTTGGGTCACATACATTGCAAGTTTCAATAATATACTAACATGGATGTTAGTAAATATATAAAGGTAATTTGAAATTTAATTTTTTGTTAAAAACACATTTTCAAAATTCAAAATTCAAAATTTTTAGGGTTAAAGGCACATTTGAAACAAATATGTTCAAATGTGTTTTAAAATGAATTTTACCAATTTCAAGTGCTTTTGATATTATAATCATCAATGTTAAGATCCTTTTCAATTTGAAAAGGAATGGTGCACATTTGATAAGGAGAAAAGACATTTGGAAAAAAAACCCATTGTTTCAATTGCTTTGAACATACAAAAGGAATTTTGAAACATCATCAGTTTGCATCAAGTTTTGAACAATGAAACTTTATAAGTAATGGAACTTAAAAAGGAAGAAAAATTGAAAATCCAATTTACTATTCTCCTTTTGTGATTTTTCAAAAAATAATAGATTTAAACATTTGTTACAGACTTTGTGGCTCTTTTTATTGTGTTGCAACCCAAAGCTTTGCACAAATTATGTATCATATTCTTCCACATAATTAACCATCATTTTTACATTCCCCTAGACATTGATCATGCCTAAAAATTAAATTCAATGAATAGATCTAGGTTTAGATTTGATTCATGTTTACACACATTCAAATTGTTGGGAATCTTCTAAACCCCCAAATAATTAACCTCTTGTGTTCTTTCAAAGGCTCAACAAAAATAAGACAAAATAATTTACATGTTGGGGGAAAACAACACCATTGACACATTTGTTGCATTAGATTTATGATGGCCAAAATATAAGTTATGGTTTTTCGATTGCTACCATTTTTTCCCCAAGTTCCAACTTGAGAATTGAAAGTTAATGATTGGACAATGCATTTTCATGTCCATATGATATGGTTCAAATCCATCCTTCTCCATCCCCATATCCAATTCACTCCCAATGTGCACACACGAACTGTTCCCCCACATCTCCAACTCACTTCTTGAAGTTGTTTCCCCACCATTAGGCCATGTTGTTTTGTACCTTAACTCCATATCTTGTTATTTACCATTATTAAAAATGATAGTTATCATGGGCATCAAAACTACAAGGGCAAAAGGATTTATAAGTACACAAAATTCCAATACAAACTATGGCAAAGTAAGCCTAAACATAATTCCAAAGATAAAACATGAAAATCAAATATAAAAACCTAAAATATGTATAATAAAAGTTTAAATGCAAATTTATTTTGATAACATATGGAAACATGAACATGAAATGAACAAGGCTATGGTTCAAGATTGCATTTCAAATTAATGTTGAAGAGATTGAAGGTAATGGGGGTCCTACCTTTATTTAATTTAAGCAAGCTGCCATGAATGTTTTTATATGCCCACTATCCAAGGAACTTTCTTAAAAGCCTTCTCAAAGTATAAGCGGACTATAAATGAACTACAAATGAACTATAAATTAATTATAAATAAACTACAAGTGAATTAAAATGAATTATTGTTCAACCAAAATGGAACTACAAATTACTTACAAATTAATTCTAATTTAACCATAAATAAACTAAAAGTTGTCGTAAATAAACTATAAATTGGTGTTGGATGAACTTCATTTATTGTGAATTAAAGTGAATGAAATCCATCCATGATGATGTCGGTGATGATGATGTTGGCCAATGTTAACATCCACAAGAAAAAATCTTGGGTTTTTCCACTACCACCCATTACAACTACTTCTCCAATTTGACCACTATTTGATTTATTATGATTGTGCACAAATAACAAGTGAAATTGTTTACTAGTTATTTGTGCATAATTTCCATAGTGAAAACAATGATTGCCTTGTTCACTAACACTGGATTTTTTCCTCCATGTTGAATTTTATAATAATGGAAATTTTTTTGACATGGAAAATATTTCAACCTTAAATTCTTTGCAAAAGTGGTAATATTGTTTAATCATTCTCTTAACAACTTTTCAACTATTAACATTTAACATAAGTTGAATCAAGGTTTGATAACAAGTAAAGAATGTTATTCATAAGTTGCACCTTGCACTTACACAAGAATTCACCTTATTTTATTTTTAAATAATTTCAAATTATTGATGTGGAAATTAAGGTAACATTTAACTTTATTTACACATTGCACTATAATGGTTAATGAATTTTTTGACATCTCTTCAACTATCAACATGGTACATGAGTTGAATTATACATTTGTATCATGTTGAAACCATTCCTCATTGGTTACATTTTACACTTATCATAATTTAATAAAACACATGCAATAACTTGTAAAGACCTCACATCTTTTGAACTATCAACATTTGCACATGAGTTGAATAATTCATTTTGAATGTGTTGAATCCATTACTATTTAATTGCATTTTTCACTCAACATAATTTTTAAAAATGAATGTATATATATATTTTATGTTTCATATTAATATTTGAATTAAAAATTAAGTCAAAATGTTCATATATCCAAAGTTTAGGGTCCATGTGGTCCTTTATATTTAAAAAATTTAATGTTCAAACTTGTAAATTTACATAAATTTAAAATTATGTTTTTTCCCTAGTTCATTCATCATTGGACAAGTTTTTTATTACCAATTTTTTTGATGCCACAATAACAAAACCTCAAAAAAAAATCCTGAAATTATTTCTCCATTTTATCTCTTGATGTATGAGAAATATAAATCTTAGTTAAATTGTTTTAAAAAAAAGTTGTTTGGGTATACTATTATTTTTATTGTTACCATGATTGAACATTTGTTTTTAGGGTCGTTTTGTTACAAGTTTATGTCTAAGTATTTAGAAATGAAAAAATTCAATTATTAAAAAAAAAATTAAAAACTAATGGTGATTTCATAATAATGACATCAATGAATTATTATTATTATTATTATTTTCAATTTTGTGGTGTTGTTCAAATGATGATCATTCATAAACATTTAATTATGTTTTGGCTATAAACAATATATGGAGATATTAGGTTGTTAAAATCCTTCTATATTGGCTACAAGTCCTAGAACCTATTATAAAATTTTAACTTATATATATGTTGATGTTGGAACTATTTATGGTTTTGACATTGAAATTATTAATCATTAATCATTATGAATAATCTTTGTTTTTTTCAAATTTATGACCTTGAAATTTTAACAAAAATTCATTGAACTTGCATTATTTTCATAAGGGGTCACTAAATGTTGGAATTTTAAACCACGTGCATTAAAAAAAACATTTTTGGAGTGTATTATATGATTTTTTAACCTATTGTTTTTCACCCTATTAGTATTTAATTTTTTAAAAGTACACATTTTTTAAAAACCATATATTAATTATAATGTTTAATTATTACATAATCTATATAAATTATAAATATATTTTTGAATAAGTAGTACCCTTTACCAAATAACTAATATATAACACCTTATATTTTTATTTTTTAAAGGAATGATCCCCTTTAAAAAAATTCTTTGAAATTTCATTATTTTCTAAATTTTCCCCAAAAAGAACCACCAATTTGCAAAAATTTGCCATCAAAGATTTAAAAATATATATTGTTGATTAAAGGGTGGGGGAAGGTAATCCAACTATTTAATTCCAAAATATCACCAAATTATGTTTCATTTATTTTTACAAAGGTAAAATGTATTGCAACATTATTAGAAAAAATAATATTAATGATATGTTCTGATATTTTTTGTCAAAGTTGTGTAATTAATCATTTTATTATTCTATAAATAATGTTAATAAAGAAATATGATCTTGAGAAAAAATGGTTATATTGATTATTTAATCAAATTTTTTTCTAATGACCAATTTTTGCCAATTTAAAGGGGGGAAACATAAACAATGGTTTTTCCCCCAAAAAATCATATTTTATCAAATTTAAAATTGATATTTTTTCAAAGTAATATTGAAAGATTCAAACAATTTTGCAACTCTGTGATTCTCTTATAGGCAAATATGGGTAAAACTACTTATGGGTGATAACAATTTGAATAACATTACAAAAGTTTTTTTATAAAAATTGTACAAAATCATATTGAGGAAAAAAAAACTTACAATTCTTCAAAAAATTGAACATATATTTTACATAATAAAAATATCTTTGTTAAAGATTTAATGAAAACTCTTTTGAATTCAATCCCATTTATGAATATTGTAATGAATTTACACATAAAAGATTTGTAGAATTCTATTTATTTATAACATGATATTTTAAGTTTTTTTTTGAACCCTTCATATTGCATAATTATAAATTATAATTTTTTTCATGAATAGATTATGAATAAAATTTCAAGATCATGTTTTCATTTGTAACATTTGAATAAATTTTGAAAAAGAAAATGTATGTTAAAGTTTGAATTTTAAAAATAGTTTCATGTCAAAGATAGTAAAATTAAACTTTCTTTTAATCTTATCAAAGATTTGAAGTGGTTTGGTGGTGAAGACCTTGGTGCGTCTCCATGAAGTGTTGGGTTCAAACCTTGATGAATGTGTGCATTAATGTGTGTAATGTGTATATACATTGATGTATCATGTATGATGTTAATGAATATCTTCAAAATATTTTGTTAAAAAAATCAAAATATAATAATATAATAATATAAAATCATGACATGTATTTTTGTCACGACATGCCATGAAAAATTTACAATCCCTGACCAAAAAAAAAATGTCAATTTTTAAAAAATGTGTTATATGATGATGTGGCATGTCAATCCACGTCATATTACCTAGGGATTTCATAATCCATGTCAATTTTTAAAAATTACAAATTACTTAACGCAATATGTCACTACCCAAAACAATTAAAAAATATTTCACTAAATATGTTATAATTAACTAGCCTTTTTTTTACCAAAACCATGTAAGTTGCATATTAATGAACTTTGTTCCATTTCACTAAAAACATAGTGGATTTGGGTATTGGAAAAACCCAAGATTTCTTCTTGTGATCCATGACATCACCTCCTTATTTAATAACGAATTCCGTACTTTTGTTCACCATTGACTTCCATCGTTGAAGGTAGCTTGGAGACTTCCTAGAATGGTGGACACATGGTAGGGTTCCAACTATGAAACATGAAAGACATGATGGAGTTTCATGGACTATGGAAAATTGAATTAAAAGGCCACAACATTGATTTGTTTCTTGATGAAAAAATGGATCAAGTTTTTGGTAATCCAATTTCTCTAAAGGTTTTGATATTTTGATGTTCTATCATTTAAGCCAAATTTGATTTCCAACCTTGAAGATTGGTTGTCCTTTATGACATCCATTCAAATTTTCCTTATATTACTTTGACAAATCTTTAAGATTAAACACAAGTCATGTTTGAACATCTACCAACCACACTACTTGATCTTCTACTATAAAATTCATTTATTCACACCTCAAATATCAAAGTTAGGGTGCAAACCATGATTTGCAAAAAAAGACATGTGTTATGTTGATAAGTACAATGTGTTGTTGTAAGCAAATTGCTACACCATGGATAAGAAGGTTTGATCATTATCTTCATGATAATTAATTATACATCACAAATATTGTTCCAACTAGAACTGATTGATTCATTGTGTTTGCCCATTTGTATAGGGGTGGAAAGTTGACAATAATTTCACCTTCATATTTAAAAGCTCAAAGAACATCTTCTAGAACTTGGATGTAAATTCCACCAAAAATGATATATTTAGGGAGGCCATGATACTAGAAAACATCACTAAAAAATAACTTGAATATTTTTTCATTAGTTATTATTTTGGCATAAAAAATGATATGAACAATTTTCGTCAAAAGATCCACCACCACCAAAATGGAGTTGTATGAAGTAGAAAGTGCCAAAAGATCCGTAATGAAACCCATGGAGATTAAAGGCCATAACAATGCCAAGATTGGTAGTGGTTGAAAGAGCATGAAGGTGCTGATGAAGATTCTTGGTTTGGGCACAAACATCACATGATCCAACCAACTTCTTCACAAACCTCTAAAGTTTTGGCCAGTGTTGTGCAATACCATGTTGGTCTTTACAACTATCATTATATGCACATATGCACATAAAAGAAATGACACAAAACACCATAAATGGGTGCATCACATTTAAACCAACATATAATTCACCTACACATAGGAATTGGAGCATAACCAAAACCCTTGTGAACACATAAACTCAATGCAAAAAAACTTGAAAAACAAGCACAACATAATGTAAAGGAGTGTTGGTGTGATATTACACTACACCAAAAATGTCATTTTATGACTAGTCCTATACAACTACAAGTGGATAATCAACTAAAAATGCCATATATGATAGGTTTGAATCAACTACAAATGGCATACTTACAACTAGTATAGTTGATAAAGACTAGTCATAGAATGACATTTATGGCATAATGAATTAAATCTAGAAAATTAAATTGAATTACCCCATTCAAGAATTTAATATCCCATCTAAAAGTTCAAATAATTAGAATCACATTCACAATAAATTAGTTTGAAGCTAATTTACTTTAGTTTAATTATTGTAATTAGGATGTAGTCGTTTAAAACATAATAATATTCTTGACAGTTATCATGTGGTACCATGTTGACACCTATAACTTTCATCATTCACACACACATAAAAAGAAATGATACAAAATACCCTAAATGGCACACAACATCTCGGCCGCCCCCTTATTTTGGAATCAAAATTCCTTTCAATTAAATATCAAAGTAGGAAGTTCTTTTTATGAGTCCACCAAAAATGAACACCTTGGTTCTAAGGTGAAGATTAGTAGGTTGAATATAATGTGAACTTCATTGTTAGTCACCTAATTGCAATTTTCAAAGTTTTAGTTAATTATGAATCATTGTGGAAAGAAATTGAACAAAACAATATTTTCACCAACACTTTTTCCTATGGTGGTGTAAAACATCCCATATGCCAACCTTTGGAACATTCAAATGACATGACACATAACTACCACTACAACAAAAGGTGTCCTTGTGCGCCAAGTAATTTCATTAGATGTTGAATGAATTCATTGGTCATAGTGAATAGGACCTAGTGGGGAAGTTGTGAATTCACTGGCCTAGTCAATGGGGACTAGTGAACTACACCCACATTTTGTAGTAGTGTATGCATGTGCTCTTTCCATGTATGACCATCTTGGCCTTCCAATAATAACATTACGAAAAGTAACACCTTCCCCACAAACAAAATATCACTTTTGCAATCACATATAATGTAATCTATGTTGTTATTACATGTACACATAATCTCCTATTTTGAATATGCAAACTTGAGGTCAATAACCACCTCTTCAATAATGGCATAATGGAACATATCCCAATGTTTAACAATTGCTAGATTTTCCATAGCCATTAGCATTACATGTCAAAAAAGAATTATTCATTGTTCACATGCCTAAAACCACACATTTGGATCATCCAAATTGATTATTGCCATCGCATCTTATTGAATTGAAGTTGGTAGCTTGGGCTCATGGCCAAACAATAAAAAATATGGTGAGAATGACACAAAATAAACATGTTGATTGAATTTATATCCCACAACTATCCATGGTAGCTACGTATTTCAATTTGTAGTATGACCTTTTTGAAACCCATATTTTTACAAAATTTCACTTCACCATTTACACCATTTATTTAATTAACCCATTTGTTTCAAGATGATAGCATGAATTCATATAATGATTGATTAGTGTCTTCTCACACAACCTTTGGAACTCCCTAGATAATTTTGTACCTTTATCAATATATATTTTTACAGAAGTGCCAAATTTTTCTTAACACCATGTCCATAAATGCACATGCAATTTTTCATTCTTGCAAGACAACAATCGCACCAACTTTTGCCATTTCAAAAAATGTTCAATCATAACCAAAACATATTAATTTTGTCACATTGTTAAATTCAATGGACAATGAAAATCCACAATCCATGAATAACTAAGCCCCATGATGGGTTATTTGTTCATGGCCTCATCAATCCCATGTGAACGTTAGCTAGGGTCATTGGTAAGAAAACACATTAAAATAAAAAAACATGTTTTGGAATCTAGCTACCTTTAAACATAATTATTACATTTAAAAAATAAAATGAAAATCCTAAACACAATAAAAGTAAACAAGAAAACAACCATCGGGGTAAGAAGGTAATTAATATCATATTATTTTTGTAATTTTGTTGTACACTATCCCATTGGAAATTCCTTGTTTTGACCATTTTGGGTGTTTGTCCACCATTGATGATGCCCTACTCAATTGTAACTAATTGTAACATTTGCAAATAAAATAAAATAAAATAAAGAGCTACAATTTTCCATATCACAAGAAATTCAATACCTGATCTATTTACAAAGAGAAAAAATGTTTACTTTCCTTAAAACACATAATCTTTTTGCATTCCAATAACATCCAAATACATTTCCTTCTTCCAAAACTTTTCCAAAATTCCATTTAAATAACCAAGAAAGAATGGAAACTCCACACCCAATTATAAGTTTAAAGAGAATGGGGTGAAAGTTAACGCACCCCCAAGCTTCTTAATAGACTCAACTGCGAGTCCAAGGTGAAAATAACGGAAGGATGAAGAGTTGGGGTACATTCCTTGGCTCGCAGCACTTCCGGGGTTAAGGGGTGTGCTGGAGCTCCAGGACGGGACTAGGATGAGTGCTAAGTAGGTCAATTATTCACACGGATTTGCACAAACCAAATAACAAGTTGGTTAGTGCATAGTTGGAGCACTTTTAATGCACGAACGAACCACGTGCAAACATGAATTCACAAGACTCACCATGACCCAGACTTGGGGGAAGCCACCACCTTTCCCCTTATAGTATTCTCTGTGCCTGGCCACGGGGCCAACACTCAAATGTCATTTTGTTTCGAAATTGGGACTTCTCCAACTTTGGAGGCCCAAAATTTTGTGTGTAGGCCTCCGATTGAGATGAAGTCTAAAGCAAAGTTGTATCCTTTGTTGAGAACTTTCCAATGGTATGTGACACGCCACTTGCACGCAAGAAAATCAAGGCAATTCTTGACTTTTAGTGGTCGGGAGTCAAATTTGCAATTTGACTCTTAGCCCTTCTCTTGGCCATAAATTATGTTTTATGTACTCAAATGGATCATGTGAACCCATTTTAGACATCTACGTTCCAATATTTTTCCAATGGTATAAGAACTCTTCAATTTAATGAATTTTGACCCCTATAATCACCCTTTGAAAATTTGGAAGTGCATTGGGACTCCAACTCACAAAGTGGGAGCCCACTTGGGAGTGTGTGGGTTCATTCCCTCACATTTTCTTACACTCTCAATCCGCACCTTTGCAAGCCCTTGCTTTGGTCATGAGCCCAAGGTTAAGGTTGCAACAAAAACATACTATGATGATCCCTGTGGAGATAATTTTGGGTCTAATATTATAATACATATAATATAATTGTTCAAAAGGTATGGTACATTTAATTTTGCTTATCAATTTTGGTTTTTGGGCTTTACAATTATTATTTTTAAAAAATTAATATTATGTAATATTATTTTAATAATAATAATAAATTTCATTATTTGTATTGAAGGATTCGTGAATTTATTTATAGTATAAATTTGTTTAATAGGCCATAGTTTTGTTTTGACTACATTAACTTTAAGGCTTCATATTAATTATTAAAATAATTAATTTTGATAAAATTAAAAAAATTGCCCATTTAGTTGTGCTTGTCACTTTCTATGTGAATGTGATTACTTGTCAAAATTTCAATTTATCACACATTTATCACATATTTGTCGAAAAGTTCATTTTTTGAAATGAAAAATTTGAAATTAGTCACATGGTATCCAAACATGGTTCAAATTATGTGAAATGGCATGGTTTAATATAATTTCATAAAGATTAAAAACCATTTAAATTTTTTTTGGAATATATTTGTGTTTTTGAATACATATATAGGTACATTACATTTATTTCCACAAATATATTCCAATCTCCCACATTATAAAATGAAATGAATTTTTATAAAAAAAAAAATCTTTCCTAGGTTATATTCTAACATGATATGCAAAAATATTGTGAAATTGTTTCAAAAGTTTGAAGTGGGATAAGCTCAAACATGCACACCTTTAGAAAATAGTACAATGTGACACCCCAAAAGGGGTCAATGTAGTGTGTTTTCACCCAATGGTGGGACCAAACCCAAGAGGTTCCCCAAAACTCATATACACATGGGTCACCTAATCCTTTCCTAGACCTTTTTTTCCAAAGTCAACCTAATAATTCATCTTCTAGAGTAATATTTAATCTTCTAAGTTAATGGAAATATTTTTCACATGATCACCTTTTAGAAGAATCATTATAAATCATCCAAAAATTAGTGAAGGTAGTTTTCAAACATTATTACCTATTATCGATAAATAAATAAAGTTAAATTATCACAATAATATTCCAAAATTAACTTTTGATTATTCTACCCTAGAAGTAATTCTTTGATGGAAATTATTGTTAATTAACATGGGTAATGGCTATAAATAAAGTGTATGTGTGTTGAATGAACTTGCACATAATCACACATCACACATTAATAAACAAATTATTGAACTTATGGTTGCATTCTAGTTCACCACTAGTAGTGTTGTGCCTAAAACAAGTTGTAAGTTTATTGAACCCCAAAATGGCCCGACTCCTTATGAACATGCCATACAACGCCTTCATGTTGTTTTGGACAAGGCACTACCCACATTCATCCATTTGTCCACACCCATAGGAAGGAATTACCTTCCTATTTGAATTGTTTAGCTTTATGCACAACCTACTCATGTGCTTTGGGTGTTAATCTAAGGAGGATTTCACCTATTTGCAAATATGTGATAACATGTGCAACCTCATGTATGTTTAGGGCACCATCACCTTTTTGCTCAATGTTCACATCATGAGAATCCTCATTACTCATGTTAATTTGATGTACATCCCCAAAACACCCCAACAAGGTACATAAATATGCCAAAGCATGCCATCTTGGTACTATTTCCAAACCTACATCATTGTGTCAACAAGCTTGAATGGTGTTTGCATTATTGAAACTTGGATTCTAACTTAATCCATTGGCATTCTAATTGACCTTACTAGCCTTATGATGTCAAAGTTGTACTCATGTAAAATAAAGACCCATTTCGGCAACTTTCTTATGAAACAATCTAATTCCATCAAGAACTTACTTGGCTAGATTATTTGTAACCAACGTGAATGGGTTATCATAAATATAACATTGGACAATGAAATTGTGTAAACAATAATGAGGCACTCCCCTTCATACAAGTTATATTTTGCTTCCATCATATTCTTTAAAGGTAACTCTTGTGCCTCCCCCCCAATATATTCTTAGTTGAACTTTTTCAATTCAATTAAAGGTTCAATAATGTTAATAAGTCCTTTAACAAACATTTAATACACTATAAGGAATCATGTCCATTCCAACTTGGTTTATGATTTATACATTTGCCTTTGTGACTTATGTCCAAATCAACCATTTTTGTGACTATAGATGCAATCGCCCTCCATGGCATTTAGTAAAAACAACTTGTAGTTGCATAAACAACTACAAAGTGGTTTGTAGTTGCATATGTGGCTTAAATTTGTGATTAATGTCAATTTGGATGAAAATGAAGATGAAAAGTACACTCATATCATCCATTTTTAATGGCATCCCAAAATAAATGAAAATGTAGTTGTTTCTACGACTTGGAAGGTGGTTCATAGGCCAAATTGGACACCACATGGCATCTTTTCAACTTGATTTGCAACTCTAAATCTTAGTTGCAAATTTACATGTAATTAAATGTGAAAAAAATGAGTTGGCCATTGAAATTGCTAAATTTTATGGTCTATTTTTTCCCCTTAACTTTTTTCAATGAACTAACCATTAAATGTGGAGAAGGGTTTGGTGGGTTTGTGAAAATGTCAGAGGACACATGGTAATTAATGGTAGAAATGGACCATTTGAAAATTTTAACGTTATATGGTTCTTCATAATTTGTAATTAGTTGCAAAAATTATGTGGTAATTAATTAATGATGTAATCCATTTAATTGGTCATCCATTTATCATCCATCAATTAATGGTTTAATCCATTTGGTGTAATTAATTAATTAGGTAGGCTATGTAATTAATATATTAAATAGGGTAGGTAGTAGGTAATATGTAGTTAATAGGTCATATGTATGTGGGTTAAATAATAGGTATAGTTTTATCATGTTGATATGTGATTTTTAATAATTAATTAATTAATTAATTAGGCAATGTAATTTATTTATTGAAAATGTTAGGTAATACATAGTAGGAGTGATTTATGATCCATTTATAAACATTATATAGTGAATAAGTTATATATCATATATTTAAATTACATTTTGTTGGTATAATTATAATCTATTATAAGAAATGTTGTCAATTATTTGCTAAATTACCTTATTTTTGACCAAGCGTTTCGATCTGCAAGTGCTATACTTTCACTCGCAAAAAGGGTCCAAGGAACACATTTGCACATTTCACATAAAATAAATCCTCCCTCTAGGGTTGCCATCGTGTTTGTGTGTTTGTCACGACGTGATGGATGCATTTGGATGCGGACACAACCCAACGTCACATGAGTGTATGGTCAAGTTAGGTTATTCTAGGGTCAACCTAGGTCAAAATGAGGTCAGACTATCTAAATTATAGTTAGTGGTGACCAAAAATAATGTCATCCGATCATTGTGAACATTATGGTGATCGAAACATTCAATTTGGTCGCCAACTTTTAGTTGCCACAGTTGGTAATCGAAAAATTTTAGTCACCACAGTTGATGATCAAGTTTGTTTTTGTCTATTTAAAATTTTTTAGTTGCCATAGTTGGCGATTGAATTTTTTTTTATCTGTTTGAAACAATTTCCAATAGACCAAATTTTTTGGGGATTTATTCGAATATTTTTAGTTGTCCGATCAAGTGTGACCATCAATCCATCATTAAACAAAATTTGGTCGTTGCCCAAAAAAATTCGGGCATTGCCTGAAAAATTCAATTGCCAAATTTTTGATCGTTTATTCAAATGATTGAAAATCTTGGTTACTTTCGATTGCCCAAGTTGGGTGATTAAATTTTTCAAGTAATGACTGAAAGTTTTTTGGGAAACAATTAAATTTTTTAAAGTTGTTCAATCAATGGCCGTTCTTGATCACAAACTAATAAAAAAAATTGGGCAGTACCCAAAATTTTCAGTTTGCCGAAAATGTTATTGTGGAGATGGAAAAAAGATTTGGTTGCAAACTGTGGTGAAGGAAAATTTTCGGTTTGCCCAAAAAAATTTTAAAAATGGAAAAGAATAATTTGGTCATCAAATGTCACAACCTTAACCTTGGGCTTGGGATCAAGGCAAGGGCTTACAAAGGAGCAAGCCAAGAGTGAAGCCTAAAAGTCACATTTCATGCTCCCGGGAGTGTAGGAAAGTGTGAGGGAATGAACCTTCACATTCCCAAATGAGCTCCCACTTTGGGAGTTAGAGTCCCAATGGACTTCCAAATTTTCAAGGGGCAATCGTAGGGGTCAAAATTCATTGGATTGACGAGTTCCTTATACCATTAAAAAGATCTTAGAATTTAAATATCTAAAATGAGCTTGCATGACCCATTTGTGTATTTAAAACATAAGTTGTGGCCAAAAAAAAGACCAAAAGTCAAATTGCCAATTTGACTCCCGACCATTAAAAGTTTAGAATCGCCTTGATTTACTTGTGTGCAGGTGGCGTGTCACATACCATTGGAAAGCTTGCGATGAAGAATACAACTTTTCTTTGAACCTCACCTTAATAAGAGGTTTGCACACAAAGTTATGGGCCTCCAAAGTTACAGGAGTTCCAATTTCGGGAAATTCGGGACTCCCAAGTTGGGAGTCTCGGGACAAATGAAATTTGGGTGCAAGCCCTATGGCCAAGCACAAAAAATATTATAAAGGGAAGGTGGTGGCTTCCTCCAAATTCAGGCTGTGATGAGTCTTGTGAGTTCGTGTTTGCCCGTGGCTCATCCATGCATGAAAAATATTTCAATTATGCATTAACCAACTTGTTGTTTACTTTGTGTAGGTCCGTGTGAATAATTGACCCGCTTGTTCCTTGTACTAATCCCCACCCTGGAATTCTAGCACACCCTTCTATTTTCAAAGTGCTACAAGCTAAGGAACGTACCTCAACTCCATATCCTTATGTTATTTTCACCTTGGATTCATAATTGAGTCTATCAAGGAGCTTGGGGGTGTGTCACCGAGTGTGGTGATCGAAAGTGGTGGTGACAACATTTGGTTTTGATCACCAATTTTGTGGCAAACGAATCAGTTTTTATTTGTCGTGCATAATGGGGGCAAACTAACTATATCGAAAATTTTCCCTATGTTAGTCATGACGAACATGATGAACGTGATGGATGTGTTAGGATGGATGTGACATGATGTTCAATGCAAATTGGTTATGTCACATGTGTTTTGACAACCCTACCAACTTCCTTTAATGTTATGCCTCAAATTGAATCAAGTCATTCCTTGCTTACACAATCCATGTTAATGGGACAAATGGTCTGCTGAAACCATATTTCCTTCCAATTCCTCCAACACAATGAATTAGATCATTTACACAAAACTAGAACTTGTGATAAATTGGTGTGAACCTTTCGAAATCAAACCACAAACCATTGTAACATGGACCAAGTATGGCACAAACTATTTTTCTTGTAATGATTTAAGTGTCGCAATGTTTCATCAAATCTCTTTGAATTGTAGAAGAATGAGTATTCTAGGATGGTGGGCACCTTTCAATTCTCCACACAACATCCTTGCACACATGGTTTTGGACCTTCAATCCTTGAAAAGTTAAAATAAATGCCTCATGCTTCACAACCCCATTGGATTCACCAGCATCAACATTTGAACCAATGAAGCCACTTGACGTTGTGTTAATTATCGGTGAAGAAAAATTCATATGATCATGTTTATGTAAATCCCCCTCTAACCTTGGGGCTACTTTAGCCTTTTGTTTTGTGGATTTTTTTGACCCTCCAAATGAAGTGTTCTTGTAGTGAAGGAAGACCTAGTGGTGTATTTTGCAATGGCGATGGCCATTTGCAATAGGTCACTAGATTGGCTTGTTCATTGTAGTTGTAACTCAACCTTGTTAGGACCCTTTTTACATCTTCCACCATTCAAATATACTTTATACAATGCATTTTGTTTAAAAGCATGAACATAGTCATCAAAAATCACAAGATAAAGGCATCCACCCGTTTTCCTAGATTGATGTAACCAAATGTTATGGATTGTAATTTTTGATAGGTTACAAGTCGGCATGTTAACAAGTTCTTCCACATTAAACTTTTGCAAGTGTTTCCAAGAAAGACAAATTAAATATTGGCATGATAAAATAATAAACAAATGATAAAGGTAAGGCAAGGTGTTTCACATGTAACATGAAACCCTCCCATTGTCTCACACAAAAGTGCCAAAAACCCAACCAATTATTGAGCTAATGAGTTGCACTCTTGGGAGCAACCCTTGTAGAATACCACCAACACTGAATTGTAACATATCGATCATTAGGTTCTTCCAAAGATGTTGCATTTTTGTATTTGAAACACAAGGCCTTGTGTCATTCTTGTAACTCCAATGTAATCAATTGTTTTATGTGTCTATTAAGTGACTATGTCCAATAGAACAAGCAAGTTTGTTATTTGTCAACCATCTTTACAAAAGGACTTCCGAAACTTTACACAATACAAAGTTCAAACAACATTCCAATTGGATGTGAATTATTTGCCATGAAACCTTTGGAATTGGGGTTTGCAAGACCAAACTTGAGCATCATTTGGTCTAATTTTTTTCACATGACACATTGAGCTTTTGTAGATTTGGATTGCATGTCGTAAATTACAATGGTGAGCACTTTTGTCGTGACGTGTAGTGTCGTGACATACAGTGTCGTAAAGGTGTGAATCCGTAGGAAACTCTACTAAACAAACAGCCTAAAACCAATTAAAGGTAGAAACTAATCAACTAAAAAGAGATGCATGCACACACATATATACACAAAGCACAAGGGAGGCTGAGATGAAATTCTCATGTATATTGAAATGAATTGCAAAGAAGTAGTGAA
>Ga0209611_10004855_pt1 | contig 22842 bp, 12 predicted proteins | sample S1TSphgellanicum_3_FD_187693 | JGI IMG/M metagenome (GOLD analysis project Ga0209611, IMG submission 187693) | Host-associated microbial communities from peat moss isolated from Minnesota, USA - S1T2_Fc - Sphagnum magellanicum MG (SPAdes) (version 2) | ecosystem: Host-associated > Plants > Peat... | reverse complement strand
AGAATGGGTTTCAAATACATCTGCTCTAGTCCAAGTCTGTAATATCAGGATTTGATTCAAAGGCGGAATTTTAGTGCACACTCTCAGTTTAGAAAATGCCATTGTGGTCTGGAAAACCAGCTTGCACAAAACTTGGGCTGCTCTAAGTTTACTTTGGGTTGTGCTTTGATTTTGGCACACGAGATTTGCAACTTCAATGTTTGAGAACTTGCAATCACAATCTACACAACAGTGTCTTACCGCTACCTAGGGTAGATAGGCTGGTCATCTAATACTGAAGGACTCAGAATGGTGTGGTGCGCTGGTCATGGTCTTTTTGGACATGGTGCCTGAAGAGAAGTTGTGGCCCATCTCTGGTTGCACCTGCAGCCATTTAGATAGCAGCATTTGGATGAGAGACGAGGAAAATATGCCCCCACCCTCTGCATATAATTGATTCAAAACTTGCACAGGTCCACTTGCTCGAATTTATAAAAAAAAAACACTTCGTTGCCTTATGAGCAAGCATGTCACCACCTTATGAATGTTCCGCAAGTATTTGACAAATGTCACAGATCTGACCCTTGTTTAAATTGGATAAAAATGAAACCTGGTTGGTTTTTATGTAAAAAAGTTTCTCAACACACAAGCGGCCTAGGTCTTTTTTAGAAGAAAAGGTAAAGAAATTGATGGCCATGGGTAATCTGCTATTTGTGTAACCCTAAAGTTGGAAACAACACCCCCATGTTAGGGTTTTGGGCTTGGCTTTCTCGTTGTAGTAGTAAAATGACAATCTTCTAGCGCCCTCTCTCACCTTTGTGCTCCATATCTTTGTTGTCCAAGTTCTTCCTCATTGGTTGTAGCTAGGTACAAGTGGTGCACTTCAATTACACAGGCGTAGCTAGCACACTAGAAGGAATCTTGTCTTTTGTAATCAAGGCATCAATGACTACAAACCCTAATATACTATTTAAATCAGGTGTCAATGAGTACAACCATAATCTTTAACAATTCATCCTATGTGGAAAAGGCTCTAGTGATAAATTAGTTACCAATATGACTAATGGATGATGATTTAGCAATAGAACATAGGAGCTCGTTCTTTCATTGTTTTTTTTTTCATCCATACATTATCCACAATGATGGACACAATGACTCGGAGGTCTAACTGTTATTTTTCATCAAGATAGGGAACAATTACACTGTATGTATGATTACAAAATGACTATGAAAAATGATCTGGATAGAATACATTCAAGATAGGGAACAATTACATTGTATCTATGATTACAAATTGACTATGCAGATTGATTTGGATAGAATACATTCAATGACATGCAATTTTATGGTGAGGTATTTGATGACATAATGCAAATATTTTAAAAGGTATTTTATGTGAATAACTCTACATTTTAATGATAGTGCGATGACTAAACAATGACAATCCATCACTTCACTAACTACACAATGACTATGTTTTGTTGACCTGGATTATATGTTTTGATTTATGAATGAATACATAATGATTAGTCTAATTGGCACATGTATTGGGGTGAATAATTGTCATATTCATTCCAATGTTGTTATTTTATCAACAATACTCATCACTAATACGAATGTCCTACCAACTTATAGAATGTTTGCTGATTCAATAGATTCCCAAGGAAGCATTCAGAACTCAATTATTTCAAAATGATATTTATGAAAAATAATAATTCTGAAGTCCAATTTTTCTTGAACATCAGCTGGTTACAACTTACAATTTGGAATACAATTCATGTAAATCATAGGTGAAAGATGGTTAAAGGGGTTTTTTAACATTTGAAGTTATACAATTAAGCAAGCTAAGTATCCACAAGTAAATTATTTCACAATGACATATTTATACAAAAATAGAATTTTAAAGTCCACTTTTTTCTTGAACATAAGTTGGTTACAATTGTGGATGTAATTCATAAACATCTTTGTCTTTCCCCCACATTTTCATGTGAACAAAACAAACCCATGTGTTTGGGTCTATTATTTGAGGTTTCAAAGTCCAATTGACGCAAAAAATTGAGCTTACTTGTGTGTTTGTGAGTTGAAAATTAGACCAGGTGACTCTCAGCCCGTCTCACCAGCTCCTGGGCCTGTCACTTGTTCTGCCAAGAGTAGAATCCCTGAAATATGGTGTTGGTTGCCAAGGAAGACTACCATTGACACCAGCAATGACATGCTGGAGCATGTGGTTTCAAGACAGTGTGATTACTAAAAGAAACGACCCACAAATGACAAGAGCAAGCAAAGAATCATAAGTTGCAGCTTGAGATGTGCAACCTTGTGTTCATAGCCAGAATCTTTACCTCCAAGTGTGTGCATTGGCTTGAAGTGTGATCCTGTACAATTTCATCTTCTTCTTGGGAATTGAGTTGATAGCTTCACTTCTGGCTTCTAAAAATCACTTCCCCCATTTTGGTCTACGGCAATGTAAATGCTGGGTGGCAGAACACTTTGTCCAGTCCACATATGTCATATCCTTGGGAAATTCAAGGACTGAAGTCTGGCAAGGAAGCATCAGGAACAGTTGTCAAACAATTCAAAACAGTCATCAAACTTGGATGCTAAGGCTTCTTTTCAAGAATCCAAAATATTTGATCACATAAACATGCAAGAATATTAAATTGTGAAGAGGTTGTCAAGTACCTTGAGTTGACTGTTCCAGCTGCTTCAAGAGCTTTGATGATCATCTGTCTCACAACTTCCGGCACATGTTTTTCAGTACTGCTCCAGCTGCTTCAACAGTACTCAATTTCATCTTTTCCAATGCAGATTATAGCCAAATTCATAGCCCTGTACATATCTTGATCTAATTTGACCTACTTTCACCTTACCATCCTTTCCTCCCTGTCTCAGAGAACTCAGGAGAGGAAAACTGCAGTATTCTATGTGGCTTATTTGAAATCTAACATTTCCTAAACTGCCTCAAATCCAGCCATTCCAGATGAAACCCAAAATTTCTACAACTAGCTAAGGTAGAGAAAACAAATGGCACATAAACAGACACTGAAAGTCATAGAGTATACATGTGAATGTTAAAATTCAGCAGGTGTTCAGGTCAATCCCACTTTGTACATCGTCTTATGGAAACTCAAGTGCCTACAAACTGTGTGCAGTGCATAGATCATACAAGTTAGCTGGTACATACTAGTGCACAATGTGTGTAGCTGCATTTTGGTGCAAATGAGTGGTAATTGCTGTTTGTTGCGCCTCACTATGTTCATTATGACTGTTGATTGGTAATCATTGCTTAAGTAATTTTGACACATTTCAAAACCTAGGTGACTGCTCTATGAATTCCTGGTTTAAACAGATTCTGTGGTGCAGATATGGGAACTTCAAACATTTCACCACTTCTGATCATGATTCTGGAGCTACTTAAATTTATCTTGCTTTATCAGGTTCTAACCAAGGCTCCTACAACCTAAGCCCAAGATACAAATGCTTGACATTTATCTGATCACTATAGCTGATTTAATCACTTGCAGTTCAATCAAGTACAAACCCCTAAATTCCCCATGATTCTGAAGCTCAACTAGATTCTTTGATCAGTTCTGAACTGATCAAATGTAACATGCAACCATTTTTGCATATCAACTGCCTGACTCAGCCTGCTCCCTACACTGATAATTTAGGGCTTTGTCCTCTCCAGGTATTCTTGAAGCTCCAAAAAGTGAATTTGCTCTTGGTAGGGAAGCCAGACCTGGCCATCGATGAAGCTGAGGTTTAGAAAAGGCTGGGCCTCTTCATCTGCAAGCTCATGGCTCCATGGTACTCGTGCGTTTTCATTGGCTCCAGGCCCATAACACCTGTACTGCCCATAGTACACAGTCCTGCACACAGGAAATGATACAAGGCTTGCGTGAATCTTTCAAATCTAGAAAAGCAATGGCAAAATAACTTAAACAACAAAGGACTACTAGGTCGGCTACAAGTTTGATTCTGAATTGAAGACAAGTCTAGGTCCTGAAGCTGAATTATGGCAATAATATTGTCCCTTGGTGCCCTCAGTGGGGTCAGCTCCAAAGTCCCCACCAAACCAATTGCTTATGGTTTCAATGCCATTGCCCAGTTGATACATCGCAACTCTAAATCTCAAAACAAGACAGATAATGGAAACAATGACAGATCCATGGTGGACTCAAAGCATGTGGGTTCAAGCACATTGGAAGATGAATTGAATAGCAGAGAGGATTGTCATGCATACAGGTTCAAGCATGGAAGCCAATTTGAATACCAAATAGACAATTGAGGAGAGTATAAAAGAAAGAGTACTCACTCCTCTCTGTAAGCATCGTTCCAGTTTGACCATCCAAAGGGAATGATGCTGTTTTCCATGTACGTGTAAGCATATACTACCCGAGAGTATGGCCCCCATGCCCGCCCAAGAAGATGCGGGGATGACCCTGTGACAGTGCAGTTGACAAAGGAGAATCCTGATCTGTCTTTAGAGTCACTCCGTTTCTGAGCCGTAAGAGAGCCATAGTTATCGATAGAGTGAAGCGTACATCCCTGGGCCCCCAACATTCTTATCACAAAATTCAGTAAACAAATCGAAGTCTAAGCTTGGGACAAAATCATGGTTGTCACTGGTGGTGTAAGCTTGTAGTAAGATTTCCTCCATGACCTTGTAGATCAATGGGTTATTGCAGACTGCAATAATTAATATGGAGCTGATTCTCATTCTACTCTCTGTAATCCAAGCATTTGGGTACAAGCATTAGGTGTTCATCAGCACAAGGATGAGCTGGGTTCACATTTTTCTGCTGCTGGATGATGGACTCTTTGTTCAGCAAAGCTCTTGACCATAGCACATTTGCTTTCAATGTCAGGGTGCTGCTGCATGGATCATGTGTCAGGTTTCTGATAACAACTCACCACATAAAGAGATTGTCCCCTGCCGAAGACAAAGTCAATGGAGCCTTCAATATAGCAGTCATGAAAGTAGTGTCGACCCTTGTGGTCATACAGCGTATCCTGGGCACCATAGAAACCGCAACCATAAAATGCGGCAAAGTCTCCTGTAGCCCGCAACGCCACTGCTTGCCATCCGGCTGCACCTGGCACTGGGTGGGGTGCTGTGTTCTGGCTTCAAGCACATATTCATGCACGTCAGGCGACGATCACACAATTCCACCATGCAGCAAATCGCCTAGCCATTAAGATCAGTATCGAAAGAGAGTAGTTCTGTAACAGGACTCAAACCCTTGAGAAGGAGTGGAAGACCCTAAACCCATACAACACACTGTGTACGAGGAGTGTATGAACATGTGCTCAAACAATGCAGCTGCAAACTTTTCAATGCAGGGCGGGTCGTCAAGTGGGATATCAAAATTCGGGTAGATGCAGAAAAAGCTACATACCTGGAAACTGATGTTGCGAGCGATGAAATGGTCTGCATTGACACCGACAACACAACTGTGATAAGTACCCTGAGCTGAAGAGAATTCGCGATTCCAGTCACGGGCCGCGGAATTGCCTGTGATAAGCGTCACGGATCTGCCTGCGCCTTGAAACGTTATGAAAGGCTTGTTGGATGGGATTTCCACTCTTTCCCTGCAGGCCTCAAAACAAAATTCGGGTACTCAATGTTTGAACAGGAACGCTTTTTTCCTACTTCTTATATTACGTTCTGACTTTAGGATGTCTGATGGCACGATGCATGCAGCAATTTGGGATGCATGCCTAAAACTGTAATGTGGAGCTACTGAAATTCCTGAATTTCTTGCAGTTTCTTGTCTTATTGTGTGTTGAGATTTCAACAATCTTGGAGCGAGTCGTGCCTCTTTCAATCCAAAACATAAGAAGCATCATGCAAGAGAATTATCGGTCAGAAACATTACTCGTAAATTCCAGGGCTAATGAAGATGATAACGCGTCGCTTGTTATTAGGCGGCACAGCGTCGATGGCGGCTTGCACGGTGGAGAAATTGCTATATCCCCACTTATCAACTCCTATCATCACCGGAAGAAGCTGTGCATGATTCCCATGAGTCTCATTGCGCGAAAACGGAATGCCGGAGGCTACGCCAGACTTAGTGGTCCTTTCCATCATATTGTAATACTCTACCAACTTCATGGATTCTCGTACCGGTACTCGCCGGGGCCTCGATCTCAAGCTCTCCATCCACTTCACGAATCCTTCTTCTGCCTCATTACTCGACCATCCTTGACCAGATTTTCGAGTCACTACAACAGAGGAGTCACTCGCATCCACCGTTCTGCAATCACTAGAAGACTTCCGTGCTTCAACAATCGGTGACTCGCAATCCGGATCGCATAATCTTCGACATCTATTGTTGTTCCCGTCAGTCACAAGACTGGCACTTCTTCCCACCATATCGATGAGCGCAAGAAACAGCAACAGCAGCAGCGTGAAAATTTTCTGCTGCAATAAGACATGCATACAGGGCCAGTGTTCCTGCTCCTCCTTGTTCTTCTTCTTCTTCTGCTGCTGCTGCAAAATCATTTTTTCTCCCCGCTGAAAAAAAACCAAGAAATTGCTCTCCAGCGAGAATTCGTTCTAGAAATGATCTTGTGAACAAAATCTCGATGTCTCTTGGGCTTCAATTCTCACTCCAATTTTTTGTTGAATCCAGATCATTCTTTCGAAGCATTCAACAAGTAAATTTTACTTCGACAATCAAAATTTGGAGCAAACCGAGGAAACTGCACATGATTTCATCGTCTCTATAACAACAGACGAATGAAAATGGGCACCACCCGATCCCCTGTTTAAATCAGACTGTTTAAAATGAGGCTTGTGGTTGCATCGGTTTCAATCAGTTTAAACAAAATCTCATGATGGATTTAAAATTACAAAACGTCAGTTTTAAGTCCATAGCAGTAGTTTTTAAAAAAAAATAGTATTATATATATATATATATGTCATTCATTAGATAATTTAAATTTTTAAAAAAAATTGATTTATTTTTTTAATTTATTTTTTTTAAATCATTTTTTGGATATTAAAATGTTGGCAAAATTTTGCCCCAAAAGAAAACTCTATACAGTAACTGTAGTACCTCAGCAGCTTCAACACATCATGTCTGTTGAATAGCTAATTAATTTTGAAATTTTTTAATTTTGACAAAGAGAATGTTCTTCTTCGAGATTTAATGTTTTCCTTTGCAAATTTTTTTTAATTGGGAAAAAATATTTCAACCTTTAAACAGTTTTGAAAATAACATAATTTAGTGTGGAAGCTGCCAAGGTAATAATATTTATGGTGCATTCACACTTGATGTTAAGTCAGTGATAAATGAGAATCTAGGTGGCATCCTAGATGGCACCCAATGTTAAATGGGTGATAGCTTAGGGTTAAGTGAACGTTAGCTTGATATAAATTTTTTCATGATAACTAAGGTTAAGTCCTAAATGGCTACATGATGCTAGGTGACTCAACACTCACTTGCTATTAGTAATGTACCCCAAATCCTAACCACAATGGTTAGTGCACCTAACTCCAAACATCCTTTCATTTGGGCTTCATCCAAGTCCATGTCACCTTTTTACAAAACCTCCAATTCAAATCAACCATAGACTAATTTAACCACACTTGTCTTACATGTCTCTCAAATTTTGGTGCCCTTATTATTAATTTTTTTTAGTAAAACAACTATGTTCATAACCCCATATTTTATTTAAATGTAATTTCTAATCATTATTAGGCTATGCAATTTTATTTTGAAATTTATTTTAATTTTTTTAAATATAAAATATTGAACCCTATAGTTTTTTTGCATGCCATTTGGAAAAAATAATGTGGTTTCCACACCAAAAAGTGATCTTGTCCACTGCATACAATTTGTACACACCCACTTTGCTCACCATGGCACCAATTATACTGGCCAGCAATGAAAAACTTCATAGCCCTTTTCAGACATGTGTGGGAAGGACCAAAAACACAAAAACAATTAATTATATTTTATTCCATGTCTTTGTTGCCATATGTAATAATATCAGATGGGTGGCAGTGAACATTTTTCTGGCAAATTTCCTTCTTTTTATTAAACTGCTTTTTCTAAAAAATCAAACATATGACATTTTGGAATTCAAGAGTCGATCAATGTGATTTTATTTTTTCCAAATTTCTAATATTGAGAATTTAGCAAAAATTTCAAACAAAAAAAACAGCCAAATTAGTCAAATTTACAATAGAAAAACAAAAATTTCCCATTTTATTTGTTGAAAAATCAAGAAAATTTGTTGGAAAAACAAACAATGGTGCCAATACTTATTATTATGTGGGAGCCAACCCATCAAGGTTTTTCCTCTGAATTTTGTGAGGTAGGTGGTCTAATGATCGTACATAAGAAGATTTAGCCAAATTTGGCTATATGTTAGAGAGGAGAATGAGCCAAAAAAAAGTAAAGGTTTCTCCTTTAGTTTGTTGAACTGCTAGAACCTATAATCTAAATATGACAAATTCAGACAGTTTTTCTTCCAAATATGGCAACTTGGGGCCATTTTTCCCAATGTGAACCCTTGTACAAGTCACATGCCACTTTCATTTGCCTCCACTGTATGAATACTCGCCACAAAAAGGAACAATGCTACCCATGTTAAACATTTGAATCATAAAAAGTTTCACAAATATTTTTAATTGCAATATTTTATGGGGGTGTATGTTTAGCATTAACTAATTGAGTTTTATATCCCATTGAGCAAATCCAAGTTTTGAATGTGTTTGTGCATATTAGTACTCAAGGGTGTACCGAATAGTTTGAGTTTTGCATCCTAACATGGGATCACATTTGGTTTGGCCTTTAAAAAGATTGTTTCAATACTTCCAAAAATGTGAACTTCATCATTTAGAACTTAGTTGAATTAAAAAAATACATACCCATTATTTTCCCTTTAAGAAAGAGATATATAATAGTGGTTACTTCAACCCTACCCATGTATTAAAAACCATCATTTTATCATGCCCAAAGACCCTCTTGATGAAAAGTTTTAATTTTAATATACTTGGGTAAACTTGTTGAAAACAAAATTATACCCTTGCCCAAGGATATGTCAAAAACAATATGCCAACACAACATTGGTCCATACTCCACCCATTTTCAAATTCGTCACCATAGAGTACAAGGGCAACTCCAACATATGTACGTCAAATAATTAATTAAAATTTGAAATCTTTGTTGAAAAATAGATTACATGTCAAAAGATTCTTTACTTTCTTAACAAAATATTGTTCTTTGAAAAAACGAATGTTTTTGAAAATTTCCACAAATCTACAAGTAATATAATTATTTCCAAAGTTGATAATGAACTTAGGTTATTTAAATTATTTTTCTTTTGGGTGTGTTCTAAGCACCTTCAAACGATACCTCGCCAAGTTTGAAAGCCTATAGGTGATGGGTTGCGATACCTCACATAACTCATCCGGATTTTTGCTTTCTTTCAACTACATGCTAGTGCCTCTTGCTTTCTCGGTGATGGATTTGTTGGTGTTCCCATAGGGGAGAGGCTATGCAGTGGTGTAAGATTTGGGCATAAAATTTTGGCTTCAACTTGACTCAATGTGTGAGTGACACTTGGAATAAATAGGTGTGCATAGTGTCAGCAATTTTTATTGATGAAATTTCAACAAATAGAAAATTTAAATTTAAAAAAAAAGTATGTCTGAAAGTTTTTAATTGTCAAAAGTGAGGAACTAAAAATAAAAATTGTCAAATTCATATATTTGGTTTTCAATGTGTAGCCAATATAGAAAGATGATTAAAGATTTGTACATTATTTCTAGTGTCAGAAATAAAGTAAAAAAATTTAATCATAACCCACCTGACAGTTATTGAAAAATCAATAACTGGACAACACTGGTCTATAGCCAGATTTGGTTAAAGCTTGTGAAGGATGATTACCGCTTTTTCTACATCTTCCTATGGATGATTGCCACTTTGGTTACAAACAAAATTTCTTAAAAAAAGTCACATAAATGAATGCATATGATGTATGGGCATGTTCCATAAAAGTGCATGCATGTAGATGAAAAGCTCTAGATCCAGTAAAGGTCAGTTTTAAGTTGAAGTTTGAACCTACCCTAAAGAGCAAAGTCATTATGCAATGAGTTTACTATGTGCTCAGAGCCAATTTGAGACTTTGGCATCCATGCAGGATTTAAACCCTTCAACTACAATTATTCATTTTTTGCTTTTAAATTATGTAACCCATGACTCATAGGTTTCATCATCTCTCATGATTCCATTTGAACCAGTCTTGTGTGGGTACATTGTTTTGGATACATCCTATGGTAAGGCTATATGCAAAAATTTATTTATTTACCCAAGGGTAGGGATACAAATATATATTCTTTCATTAGAGTAGGGTCCGGTTAACCCCTATCATATACTCATGTTTAAGGTAGAAAAGGATAAAGAAAGGATAAATAATTTTATCTTATATATTAAAAATTAGAATTTTTTTTCACACTTTGAAATTTATTTGAACAACTATCATAACCTTAAATCCAATTGGACAATGCACACATGTGATGCCAAATTAAAATAATAAAATTCCATTTAAATATTTGAGTTTTTTAATTCCTAAACATACATAAAATGAGAAAGCATCGAGATCAAATTGGACAACATGTCACTTGCCCTGCTAAACATACTTGCAAATCTAAATATTAAAATCTACCATATCAACAAGCTCAACATAATGATCTAATTGGTCTCGAAATCCTTTTCAATTTGATCTAAAAAATCTATTTTTACATCAAAAGACTTAGCCCTTAAAATTAATGCTTCACAACCAAAGTGTGGATCATTGGAACAATTATTAAAAATTATTACAAGTTGATTTAAGTTTTGAATTCCAAGTTGACATTTTTAAAGCCTTGTCAAAATTTCAGCGACAACAAAAATTCGTTGAGTTTCAATTTGGATTCCCACAATACCTAAAATCTCCAAATATCCAACAATAAAAAATTGTGCTTCATGTGTTTTCCACCACTTTAATGGATCTTTACAAAATTTTGCAACCAATTGCAAATTTTGCAAACATGTAAATTCTCAATGCATCTATAGTCAAAAACAAATTGTTAGCATTACACATTTGATTGAAATATGTGTTATTAAAATTTATGAATACAAAAATTTTAAAAGTGCATATGATTGCAAAAACCAAAAACTCACATGTTCCATGACAATTTGATCTTGAATCAATCTTGCACCAAACTTCGCTAATTGATGTTTTTGGGGGTTAGAATTTCATGGGTGTTTTGCAAAAGGATAAGTTTTTTGATAAGTTCAACAAAAAAGGGGAATTATAGTTTCATAATCATGCCTTGTTGTTGCAATTGTGGTTTTTTATTCCCACATAATTACTTGAAATATAAATTTGATCCTTGAATCCAGGATCAAACATTAAAACCAACATCATGTGAATGTTTTTTGGATCAAATTAATGCACATAATTGAGAAAAATGGAGCAAGCACACAAGTGACTTCCAATCACATTCTACTTGCTAATAAGAATAATTTTGCATCAAATTGAGATGAGGAATAGAAGTCATTTAGACTTCTAGTTCAAATATTTCATTTACTAATTTCACACAAAGGTTAATTATATTTGCAAATGCATCATTGAACAACCAATAACCATGACATTGATTCAACACACAATCTAATACAATTGGGGCCAGGGTTGAAACAATGATTTTTGCAATGGCCCAAATTTGTGTTATTGGAATTTTACATTGTAAAACCAATCTTTCTTTACTATAATAAACATGAATAACAACCTTTATATGTAGGGGCTTGCTAGAACATTGCCATTTTGGATGCAAACCTTATCATCACTAATGTGTTGAATTTCCATGGTTACAAACCTACAACCAAAAACATTTTTTTACCACTCTACCCTTCCTTTTCCTAATTTTTTCGGCCATGTTATACAAGCTTGAATTGAAGATTGTGCCAAGGTTAGCACCACATTCATGCATATGTCATGACATGATGGACGTATTTGGATGTAAATGCACCCTTGCATCATGTTAATATAATAGTAGTATAGTCAACCTAGGATAATTAAGGTCAACCTAGGTCAAAACAAGGTCAGGCTACCCAAAAAACAATTAGAAGCAACCAAAAATAATGTAATTGGATTGCCATAAACCTTGTGGTGATTGAAACAAAAAATTTGGTCACCAACTTTTGGTTGCCATAATTAATGACTAAAAATTTTCAATCATCCAATCTAGTAATTAAAGGTGACCAAAAATTTTCAATTACTCAGGTTGGTGACCACAAATTGGTGATTGAAATTTTTTGGGCAATGAAAAATAAATTGAATTGTGGAATCAATGGCCAATATTGATCAAATGACTAGTTTTTAAAAGAGCTCTCAAAAAAATCGAGCTGCCCAAAAAAATTGGTCCTTGAAAATTTTAATTGCCACAAATGTTTTGGGTAGTGAAAAAAAAACATTTTAGTCATTAGATCAATCACTGAAATGATTATACTTTTTTAGGCAGCTCCGAAATTGTTTTGGGTAAATTATAAATTTTTTGTCATTGACTAATGGCAATTAAAATTTTTGGTCGTTGATTGTGGTGATTAAATGTTGACAACCAAAAATTTTCGATTGCTTGATTCAAGAAATTAAAAATTTGGTCACTAATTGTGTGGCAATGAAATCCATTTTTGATGGCCACACATAATGAGGGCAACATGGGTGTAATGAAAAAAATTTATGCATCAATCATAATGAACATGATTGATGCATCAAGATGGACACCAACGTGACGCCCAATGCAAAATGGCCATGTCACATTGGTTTTGACAACCTTATCACCTATATAAGTGGGCTTAAAAGGGAGACATTCCATCTTTCCATAAAATTTTCTATTTTGGGGAGCCTCCATGGTTTCAATTTTTTTGTGCAATGGGCCAATCAAATTGGCTCATTGCAAAAAAAATTATGTTTGTGAAACACCCCAACTAATTAATATGAAACAAAATTAGTACCCCCAATTTTAACCTAGGCATACTTATTCTAATTTTTATTAATTAATAACTAGGTGCATTAAAAGTTTTTATTTTGTTTTGAAGGAGCCACTGTGATTGGCTCGTCATCAATCAATTTGGGACATTGGGGTATGGGCCAATGTTAAAAACATTTTTGTGATTCCCAATCCCAAAAAAAGAAACATCATGTTTTCTATGAAATGCATCATTTCAATCTACATAATTCAACCTTTCCAAAGCATGTAAGACATAATAACAAAAGAAACCACCATAATAGAAGAAAAGATAAATGTTCAATCCCAATTTAGAAAATACCTTCTTAACTAGCCAATCGGGGCTCATGCAAACACATTTAAACAAAATGTACCACCCCAATAAATAACACCTTGACCCCCCCCCCCTAAACAGAATGGGAAAAAAAACCTAAGCACCATGGGTGCATGTTGCCTCACCTCATTAACTATAATAATTTTAGGACGATGATCTTATGAGTACTTATCTATGTTGGAATAAGCAAACACAATTATAATCACAATGGGGCCCCCATTATATACATCCGTAATTAACCCAATTGAAACACCATTTAATAGCATGAATACAAATAGTGGTGACTCCCTTGTCACATCTTATGCCACTTTCCGAATTGCTGTTATTGTTAAACTTTTCATGATCACTCATTATTACATTAATCACCATAGCCATCACAGTTGATGTCCCTCTTCAATAACTAGGGTATTTTTCCACAACACCCATGATAAATGGAAAAACAGATGGGTAGTGGATCGATCAAGGTCCACACTAACAATGTTTAAAGGTTAAAGGAAATTTCAAGATTTTTTATTTAAAATCATCTAATTTTCAAATTGTGATTTGATAGAGGAATTAGAAAACATCTGCATTGATTCCCCCTATCACCTTATTATTCCCATTATCATTCATCACAAAGGTTAAAATATCAAATGCACCTTTGTTGATCCAAAGGTCAAATGTTGTTGTGATAGAAACTACAGCATTGATATAAGGCAAAATAAACTATTCAAGTGTGCATTTCACCATATAAGGTAATATATTTTCACTTATGATTTTATGTGATGGAAACACTAATTGTGGGTCCTTTCATAAGCTATATTGCCACATCCATATGTTTTTAATTGTGTTTAAAAAGAGTAACCTTTTCACAACAACCAACACAAGATTGTCAATGAAAGCTTTTTATTCTTCATCTAATTTTTTTATATGTTGTAGTATTACTAACAAATACAAAAATGGATCCTAGAGTTATAACTTTTCAAACCTTGAAGCTTTGTTTTTCATAAGCATTTGTTTCAACAAAACATCATTGTTGTACAATCTCACTAATATACATTTTTAAAATGTTAGAATGTTTAGCTTCACAATGTTTTTTCATGGTTGAAGTTCAATTTTTAATTTTATAAAAGATTGATCTTTTCCTACTTTGAGTTTTTGATCCCAAAACATGAACATCCAAAGGAATTGAATGACACAAAATACAATGAACAACTTGTTTCATTTCAATGAACACAAGTTCATCATTATTTGGTTTGAAAAATGTCCAAAAAGCAAATTTTTGATCCCATGGAACCCAAAACTTTGCTTGTTGGAATAATGCAATTAGTTATTGACCTAATTCAGAAACAATAATATTAGATCTACAAGTGGAAAAAGAAGCAACAATAGTGTGGCCATCACCATTTGGAATTAGAATAAAACAATTGGGGCTTTCATTTGCCATGGGGAAGCTACAACATGAAATGAAACACACAATTTTAGATTCTCTTTCTAATTCCTTTTCTAAACAATAGTCCTACGCACACACAAATGGTAGGAGAAAAAATGACTAGGGAACCACAAAATTGGAAAGTTTAGGAATTCACAAAAATGGCTAGGGCACCACAAAACTAGAAAGATATTAAGAAATTCACAAAAAATGGCCAAGGGACCACAAAACTAGAAAGCTACTGAAAATTTTATCAAAATGGCCAAAGGACCACAAAGTTAGAAAACTTTAGGAAATTCACAAAAATGGAAAGCTATTTGAAAATTTTGGCAGAAAGTAAGGAACCTTACCTCATATGCTACTATTGTCATCCTTGTTTAATGTTGTCATTTGCAAGATAGATGTGTTGGTGGCTATTCTTTCACCTCGGGTTGTTGAGTTGATGGCTATTACTATAGTTGTTGTCAACCACAATTGATGTTTTGGGTAGCTGCAACACTTAAAGCTTGCATCCAAGAAGATAGACATAGACACATAAAACTTCCTCACATTTAGATAAATAAATAAAGCAAGCGAAGTCAAACTTACTTTGCAAACTCCCCCAAATTCCAAAGTTTCCTATTATAGATAAAACAAAGGAAGCATATGCACACACACAAAATGCAAACTACCTCATATTCCAACGTTTGTTTATTACAAATATAACAAAAGAGGTAGATGCACACACACAAAATTCCCTTGTAAAATCCTTCGTCCTCTAAAGTCTCGTACTATAACATAAAAAAGGCAAATATATGAACAAAGTTTCACAAAGCTTGAACACACCCACACATAAAGCCTTTAGAACCAAAGAGAGAGGGAGGCAAATATACATAGAACTTACTTACAAAAAAAGCTCCGCTACTTTGAAATGTTAGGGTTTAAGTCAAATTGTGATGGTGGTTTTAAGGTTTATGTGAATAGTGGTGGCAATTTTAGGGTTTAATTGAAATAATGGCGATGTTTTTAAGGTTAAGGAGAAACTTGTCATAATAAGATTTACCTGGGTTTGAGAACATACCCAAGCTTGAGTACAAAAATTTTAAAAATTACATCCAAGGTTATAAAATAGATTTTTTTTTTCAAAATTATATATCTTTGAGTATCCATTTGGTTAGGGTATATTGATTTTTTTAAAGAGATGAAATAAAAAATATACCCTACATGTACCCAATGGGTATATTTGCATAAATGATATACCCACACAACATTCATTTGAACCTACCAAGAGGAACGAATTCTCATTAGCCAATTCTTTATTTCACTTGTGCCATGAAAACAAATTCTCTTTGTACTTGGATAGCATGGTGGATCAAGTGGCATCAAACTCTTGTTTTAAAAAACTTTCATTGACAGTTTTGGATGATAGAGTAGGTCATCCCCATGGCTTCAGACAGAATTATTCTTGCCTCCTGGCAAAACTAACTCACAGTTTGAATAGGTGGAAAAACAAGTCTGAATTATTATGCTTGCCAGACTGCATCAGCAACAACTGAATCTGGAAACCGTGTTCAATCATAACTAGGGTCAGAATGAACTAGCACCCAACAGCACACCATGAAGGATGGATGGTAAGTGGTCCAAAAACAGTTGTCTGTTGGGTTCCAGTTCCCTAGCTAACCATGGTGGTTAGCTCAGGCGCTGTTTTACTACTTCCCTACTAGTAACCCACAATCAGGTTGTTGTCAGTAGGTAGCAAAAAAGACCTTAACTATGTATAAAACATCTACTTACCTATTAGTTACCTATTTTCTTACCTAGCTATCTATATATAGAACCTAGTTCTTACCAAATGGGTTACTAAAGGTGACACCCAATATGAACTCTGTTGATGAGGTTCATCCACAAATGAGTCATAATGTTCAGGCATCCAGTGGATGGAAGTGAGCTTGCTTGTGGGTGCTGCTGGTTCACTCTGGCCCATAATAGAAAAGAAAAAAGAACTAGGGCATTAATAATTAGGGCAGGTGAGTACTAAAGAACAGTTGAATGTCTTTCTAATGTCATAAGTTTAAACAATTTCTCACCCATTTCTATGTTCACTGGGTACAGCAAAGCAAAGGGCAGAACAACCCACACAACATTGAGAGCTCATTGATTCCATTTATTGCAACAGTTTCAATGACATGAAAAAAATAATCTGACATATCAGAAATGCAGATCCCCCCCCCCCCCCCCAACACACTTAATGATGTAAGTGGGTAGGTAATGGAGGGGGTTACTATGTAGGTAGGTAGGTAACTAGGTAAGGCACTTGGTAGTTACTTAGTTAGACGTTCCATAGATGCATTGTTGATGGTTGGTGTCGGGTAGGGTTTAGGGTTTAAGGGGTTGAACCATAATGTCTGAAGAGTGGGGTTGTTCTCAAGCAATCTTCTCGGACAAGGTGATGTAAGTGGGTAGGTAATGGAAGGGGTTAGTATCTAGGTACGTAACTAGGCAAGGCACTTGGTGGTTACGTAGTTACCTACATATTTGTCACAATGCATCTGTGTAACTATAAAAAAAATCTTTTTTTCCAAAAAATAGTTAAATAGGTGGCATTGCGGAGATGTATTGATGATGGTTAGTGTACTGTAATGCCTAAAAAGCGGAGTGTTTTCAAGCAATCTTCTTGGACAAGGTATCAAATGGGACATGATTTTCTGAAAATGAAATATTCTGTCATAAATTCCCCTTTTTTTTCCCTTTTTTTTCTTTTTTTTGGGGTTTAAAAGGGATTGAGAAATGTTTTTTATTTGGGAGGGTGTCACCACATTTATGCGTACAGGCTAGGGTTTTAAGAATTCCTTGGAAAAATGTCATCAACTAAGTCAAAATCTACCTAAGAATGCTCGGCACCCTCATGCACCAAAAACTTGTTTTAAAAAAAAACATTGTCTGTGAAAGAAGCAAATGGTAGTGGTCGACTCGCCCATCATACATTCAGTTAATTTGGGTCAAAATCAGTGCACGATTTTTAGGGTAAAATTTTGACGTAAACTTAAAACCAATGTGTGAGTGACAGCTGGAGACCTAGCTGTAATATCTCCAGTGTGCTTTTCCCGATTAAATTCATTTTTTGCACTTAAAATTAGCTGACCCAAGTCATATGTTTCTATCATTTTTCATCATTTTATTTGGATTTGCAATAAAGGATAGAGCCATTGTGCAATGAGCTCCTTATTCCATATCTATTTGCAAATATTGTTATGGAATCTGACATCTAATGAATAAGATTTGACATATATTTCTAACAAAATTGACAACAATTCTCATGGTTTTTTCCTTTGTATTTTTTCTTGGGATTCAGATATGTCTATGGTTTAGAACTATTCTTTTGGATTTATGTAGAATCTATGGCTTCAAGCAATGTATGAAAAGGTGTAATTGTGTGTTTTTTTTTTTGGGACCAAAATTTTATCAAAATGTGAAAAAATAATAATTGGGGTTGCCACCCCTACAAAAGACCTTTTTTTAAGTTTTTCAAAAACAATTTGCAGAAAAAAAAAAGGTTTTGGAATTGGGTTTGCCATATGTAGAGCACCTACTCTTGCAAGTCACCAAAACGATAGCAAGATTATAAAAACAATTTAATGTCATACTTATCTTGTAGCCAAATCTAGCTACATCCTCTTGTGGATGGTTGTGCCAATGTGGCTATACCACAAAAATGAAAAAAGAAACCTTGGATTAATAATTGTATTATTCAAAAGATTTATTATATTCCACAATTATTATTATTAGCCCTACCTACCTCATTCATTTACCCTACTCACCTACATAAATATGTAGGAACATTTAAACTAATTTAAAACTAATTTTATGTAATCTTATGAAATTGTTGTGGGAATTTCAAATATCAAAACCTAGGTTTTAGAATTTATGAAAAATAGATCAAGGGAATTCATCAATAAATTATTATAATTATTTAATCTTATGCAATTATTGTAAACAAAATCGAGCAAAGGGCATTGGTCAAACATAGGACAAATACAGTAGGGGCCTGGGTTGGATATACAATGCTAAATATATATCATATATTTCAATTTAATTTTTTTCATTTTGTCAAAAATTCACTTTGACAAAGCATAAATTATAGGATAAATGATATATTTATATTTTTAAAAATATGAATTATGTTTAATTACATTTTTTGAATTGACATTGTAAAATCTTGGAGTAATCCAAAGCTCTTATGGGGTTAAAATAGTTATTGGGGTCACATTTTCAAGAGTTTAGATTGTATTGAATATTTTTGACTTTCAAATGAACCAATGGAAAATTTTAGTTTCCACCCTCTCTCACCATAATCAATAGCTCATACCAATATTTTTTCTGCTTCCTCCCAATTTTGTGATGTAGTTGAGGCGATGATCATCCATAAGCTGATTTAGCCAAATTTGGCTAGTAAAAAAATATGAAAGGAAAAAACTTAAACATCTTTATACAATTTTGCCTACCTACTTGAACTATGTATAGAAATCTGGTGACTTGTTTTTTTAAATCATTGAATTTGCAAAAAAAAATTTCAAAAAAAATTCTTCAAAATGTGAAATTTTCAGGAAAAAAAAACAAAGTTGGCTCACACATGATTTGTTACTTTTGTGTGCGCATGTGTGTGGTGTGCATACATTTATATTTATATTTATGTCTATAGCTATTGCATTGCTATAGAAATTAGCATTTGAATTAATCACATTTTCATCAAATTTTCAACAAATAAACAACTGTCTACATAAAATCCTTCACAATATTCTTAAGAGTTGACAAATATTTCTATCATATAGAAATCACCCCAATACTTGCTATGCTGAAATAGTCGCATTATTTGGTTTGGGGAAGTCACTCATTGTATATTTTATGAACAACCTGAAATAAATGGATATATTTTGGTACATTATGAAGTGATGAAACCTTGAAGGGATGTTTTAATTAAAATTGAGCATATTTTAAATATAATAGATAAATTTTCGTAACTAATTCCAAATACCCTATTTACATTTAAATAAATTATATATATTTTTACTTCTCAATGAATTAGTTACGCCTTATATTTTTTGCATGTCATTTGAAAAAATAAAAATAAAAATTGAATGTGACTTCCTTCTGTGAGGTATGGGGGTGATACTTTTACAAGAGGTTGGTGTGTACTAATTAGTACATTCAGCTTTCAGTTAGGGAAACAATGCCACCACGGAGGTGCTGCTAAAGTAGTTGGCCGATCGAATCATTTTGGCGTCAATAAAGCTTCGAGAGCTTTGAGAGCACGCTGCCATGTGCAGCAGTAATTGAAAAATTCAGGTGATTTTTGTTGGGCAATGGCCCGTTCATTTGTTTTGTACGTTAGCAAATTACATGAGTAAGCCTTTCATGAACACTACTCAACAATTTGTCCCCATAAAACATCAGGGAACAATTTTTTTTTTCTTGCATGCTGACACAACACAAAACTGACCCATGCAGATCTGAAACTGAAAATTTACAGCCAATTTCAGTTTTGGGTGGATGCAAAAATAGCTGATGAGCAATTTTCTCTCAGCAACAAACTGCTCATGAGTGAAGAAGCTCTTTCCATCTTTTTGACAATCAGTTTTATCAGTTGTCTTTTTTGACCATCAGTGTAGACAGACAACTGTTATGATATTAGTTTAGAAACTACACACAAGTATGGAAGGGCTGTGTATTATGCTTGTGTGCAGGCATGGAAAAATAAAAAAACTATGTGACTAATGCGATTGGTAGAATGGTATCTTTGAATTAATTTTTCGGAGATGTTTTCAGTAAACTTGCACTTAAATGTTGGAATAGTCACATCTGTTTTAGGTTTGTGGTGAGGAATGAAAGGAATTTACTTTTTTATGATCAATCAGATTGTTCAAATTTGGTGCCTTGAGCTCTTTTCAAGAGTTAGCCATCATAGTGCACTAGTACTTGAATGTTGCTGCATTTTGTTGTTTGCATGCAACCCATGCAATTGAAAAAGACATGTGAATTGCAAAGAGTTTTTAACATGCTAGAGTTATCCATAAAGTCCCGCAATTAGGGGCCAAGAACAGCCCGTTTCAGCATAACAGGGCATCAAATATGTAACTGGGAATGATAATTTTACAAAGCAAAATAACTGGGACCCAAACTAGTTTCTCCAACAAGTATGGCGATAAACCGAGTTTCATCCTGTCTTTCCTTTTTCCTGAGCGCCTCCACTGCTGCTACATATGTTTTCGCTCCCCCTACATGTACCATTATTATAATTACTCTCTCAAACCTTGTGCATTAAATGCTTATCTTCAGCATTTCATTCTGAGATTTAATAAAATTTCCTTACTTCGAAGATGATGATGCGATGATACCACTGAAAGAGGGGATAGGGGGTGAAAGCAGGCCCAAAGACAGGGTGAAGACAGGGTGACTTTACTTATAACTCTACTAGGTATGCTTCTCTTATTTCACTAAATGATGCACAACCCCTGAGATTTATGTATACAATTCACAACCTCCTTGTACTAACAGATATGGTTCTGGCACAGTACTTGTGGGGATTGTTTTTAAGTTGCTAATCTGTTTTCAGTGAAGGACAGATTCTAGTAAGTATCTAGGTGTGTTGGCAACCCACTTTAAAGTTTGGGAAGTTTACACAGCTTTCAATTTCCTCACCATTCTGCAAATATAAAGTCATGCATGCCCCATGTGCACTTGTCAACATTCCATGCACTCCAACAGACAAGCAAAATGATGCAACTCTGGGAAACTTAATTGCAGCAGATCACTGAATGTGATTTTTTTTTTCTTCAGGACAATTTTTTGTATTTTAGTGAATTCTTTTTTAACAACCAAAAAGAAGCATGAAAGAATGAAGTTTCTGAGGGTTTTTTTGTACCATTTTTTCCAGTAATTTTTTTGATCTAGGTCCCTAGATCCCTACACATAGCAGGACTCCTGAAAACAATTTACAATCCATTGAAAGTCCATGGAAACTAATTTATTTTCCCCCTAATTTCCCATGTTGTGATCATATGCAAGCATCCCAAGAGGCATTTAGCATAAAATGGCGACACATTTTGTGAACCCATCCCTAATATAAAATATTGGCAAGAGAAATCAAGAGGTAGCCAAGCCCACCAATACCACAAATAGAATGTAAAAGGCTTGTGTCTTCTGAACTGCAATACAAACTCCCTACTTGAAAAAGGTCATCATAACTCAAAGGAAACCCTCCAAACACTTTATCACCATAGACATCCAAAATATCATCATGTTATCATCCACTTCTTTGTGCATACAACCAAGCATACATAATAATATTTGTTGCTAAAGGAAGGAGTAAATATCTTATGTAATGAGTGTACAAATTTTATTTCCTTTATTTGTGTCCTTTTTGAAACGATTCCACCCACTATGTTGAAATTGAATAGGAAGATGATCACCTTTTTTTGGGATGGGCAATTTTTGAAGGTGTGAACCCCTAGCCATCATTCCGTCAAAATGTTGATGAAATGATGGGTGTGAGGATGAAGGGAACACATAACATTGATCTTATTGATTTCATAGACAATGACTGAATGTGACAACATTTCACATCATACTACGTGTCCTAGAGCGTTCAACTTTATTAATGCATTGCAAAAGGTGGATATTCAAAAAGTCAATTGGATGATTAGAAATACAATGAGCAAAGTTTGTGATTGCACAATGGAAAGACTTTAAATTTATGCTATTTGCAATGGAAAAATTGATGATGCCAAATGGATGTTGGGAAGACATCCCATGTTGTTAATCACATTTTCACTCCTAAGTCCAAACATGAAAGGATGCAAATTTGATGAGCATTGAAACAAGGGAAAACAAATGTGAAATGGAATGGCAAAAAGTCATAGGCCATTTTTTAAATGTTATTGAAAAGGGAAGGTGTTCATGTTCATTATTTCACATTGGCTTATGGAGCCTCTAACAAGAAAAGGTATTGCTTATTAGGTAGAAGCTTAGAGGCTAGAAAAGGGGTACTGACAGTGTTGTGTGGTTCTTCATTTTTGTTTTATAAATGAAAACCTTTCGTCCAAGTTTTAACGTTTTTTTTTTTTTTTTTTGGGACGTCTT